>Ga0180438_10000266_pt1 | contig 107979 bp, 121 predicted proteins | sample SS_ome_12_FD_132455 | JGI IMG/M metagenome (GOLD analysis project Ga0180438, IMG submission 132455) | Hypersaline lake sediment archaeal communities from the Salton Sea, California, USA - SS_3_D_2 metaG | ecosystem: Environmental > Aquatic > Non-marine Saline and Alkaline > Hypersaline >... | reverse complement strand
GGCCCGTGCAGCCCAGAACCGCATAGACCCTGGGACAATGTCCCAGCGCGTGTCCAGGGGTAGCGTGCCGACGATGGTGTCGCCGGCTCCGGTTGACCCGATTCCGAGCAAGATGCGATTGGCGTTGCCCTGCATGACCCTCTCCTAGTCCCAATTCTCAAACTCTTCCACGTCGTCGGCGCCGTCGTTGAAGTCAGCGCTAATCGCAGAGCCCTGGTTGTAGTCTATCTCTCGATTGCTAGGCGCGGTTTCAAAGCCTTCGTATTCATCCGCGCCGTCGTTAAACTCAGCCGAGACTGCGAGAGACTCGACGAAGTCGGCCTCTCGATTACTCGGCGCATTCTCGAAATCTTCAATCAGCGCCGGGTCACCGAGATCCATCTCGAGCACAAACTGCAAGAAGTGGCCGGTCCCTACGATGGCGGTCGTATTGTACACGACCGATGCGGAGTCGCTGTCACTCTCGTCGCCAACCGTCACGTCTTTGGAGAAGACTTCGAGGTGCCCGTCGAGCAAACAGCGTAACCGCCACGTTTCGCCTGCGGCGAAGAATGATGGGGTGACCCACTTGTACGAGAACTTGAAGAAGTTGTACGCCGTCAAATCGACGGCCGACAAGTATGGGGCCCCACTGTCGTCGACAGGTATGCACGTCTGTCGCATGAACAACGGTCGCGTGTCGTAGTAGATGTTGACGTCTTCTCCGACGCCCCAAACACCCGCGCTGTCTTCACGCACTGCCACGCGCGGGGTCCAGTAGTCCAGCCATCCTTTGACGCCAGTTCCAGCGATACCCCCGTCCCCGTCGTCGGTCGCTACTTCGGTCGTGTCCCTGCGCACCGAGACGGACCCGCCCTTGACGTAATGCCCTTCCGTGATCGGGAGCGCTACTGGGCCAAAGCTATCTGCAATCCCTGACGTACCCACGCCGATCGTATGGATGCGAGACTCTTCGGCCGCTAGCGGCTCAGACAGATCGATGCTCCCCAGGGTAGCAACATGCTCACCTTCCGGCGGCGGCCAGACACCTGGGGAGGGGACCTGAGACCCGCGCTTGACCCCGAGCTGCGCGTTAGGGTCGTAGCCGGAGTATTGCCAGTTGCGAGCCTGGCCAATGACGTGCGGATCACGACGCGCCTCGAAGCCGCTGTTCTTGATGATTTCGACGGTGAGCGTCTCGAAGGGGTAGGCGTCGTCGAGGGTGCCGCCTGCGTCGTTCTCTGCTTCGGCGAAAACATTGTAGGCGTACGTCTCGAAGAGCTGGCCACCCGTCGGCGCCAAGTTGAAGTTGTAGCCCCCGCTCCCGTCGCTGACGAAGGTCCCCGCCCAGCCGCTTTGAATGCCGTCCGCAGGCGTAGCGGCGCCATTGCCGTCATAGGCTAAGTAGCGTGCTTCCTTAGCCGCACCAATCCAGATCTTGGTCTTGGTGTAGTCGACAGTATTGGCGGAGTCAGCGATGCTCCCCTGCACTGACGTGTTCAACGTGACGTCAGATTGCCCTGACGTCGGAGACGTCGCCGTCAGCGTCATAGTGTTAACGTCGGCCCCGTAGAACAGCTCCCGATTCTGGTCCTCGTCCAGGGCCGTGCCGTCCCACATCATCAGGTTGTCGAGGAAGCCGTACATAGAGCAGTTGGTGCCGCCTCGAGTGGCTCCAATCTGCAACTTACTGCCCGTCGCCTGCGCGGGGGTCGTCGGCGCACCAAAGGTGTCTGTGCCGACAAGCGCTCCATCAACACGTAGTTCCAACGTGCCCGTGCTCTGCACGTAGGTCATGGCGCACAGGTGCCACTGGCCAAACATCTCGGCCGCGAAATCTATTGGGTGGCTGACCACTACGACGTTATTAAGCGCATCTCGGACCTGGCACCCGATGTAGGGAGCTGTGGCGCCAGGGGAGAGATACATGGCGTAGTTGTAGGGCCAGAGACCAGTTCCCAACCTCTTTGCCACTATCATCCAGAAACTGTCGATGCCCCCGACCAGAGTCCAATCTTTAGCGTTGACCCAGATGGCGATGGTGAAGTCTCCAGAGAAGTCCAGCAACGGACTGGCCGCCGCTTTCTCGATGACTCCGCCGTTGGGGTCGCCGGCGTTGGGCAGAGGGTCGTTGCCGGTGAAGAAGATGGAGCGACCAAACTGTCCAGGATAGTCTGGATACCCTGTGCCCACGAAGGTCGCACCGGGTGTGTAGGTCAGCTCTATACCGCCCAGCTCAGGGACAACCGGGTCGGCGACGGTGTCGTCGAACTTCCACCAGAAGTCTGGGGCCGGGATGCTCATAGGTGCGGTGCCTCCTTGATGTCAGACCCGTGGACCAGGTCATACATCGCCTTTTGAGTCACGACCTCATCCCACCAACGCACGGCGTGTATCTGACCGTCCCATCCCCCAGTGGCATCCTCTCGGCCGCCGAAGCACAAGTCGCGAGGATCTTGGTCGTGCGTGCCCGAGATTGTGTCTTCCGCGACCAAGGACCCGTGGACGTAGGCGCGTGCAAACTGCTCTGATAGATCCCAGGTCATGGCTATGTGCGCCAGCTCTCCAGCGACCGGGATGACGTTAGTAAACAGGTTCTTCCCCGTCCCAGATGTCCACGGCCGATAGTGGAAAAGCCACCCAGCTGTGAGGTGTGTGCCCATATAGAACACGTCTTGCGACGCATTCCCCTTGGACACGGCCCTGCGTGAGCCCAACGACCCCACGCTGACGAGGGCCTCCACCGTCAAATCATGGTGAAAGCCAAAGTCGGCATGGGCCGGGATGACGATCCGGTTCGTAGACGTGTTGCCGTCAAATTGGCGGCCCTTGGAGCTGACCGGGCCAGGGACCAAGGGCACGGAGCCGATGACGGAGCCGTTGTGGTTGCCCTGGTCGTCGTAGACCACGGCACCCTCGCTGACGTTGTCGAAATTCCACGCGGCGACGATGCTCATTTCAGACCCCCGGCCAAGTCCGTCTGCGCGTAGATGGTCTTGTAGGTCTTCCAGACCGGGCGCGGGTAGCTGTTGAAGAGCACGTCGGCCATGCGACAACGCGCGCCGACACCGCCCCCCGGGTAGTTGCCGATGTGGGGCGACACGGTGCCGGAGCCGAAGGAGATGGTGGTCGGCGGACTGGTCACTTCCAACTCGTCGCGCTCCCAGGCCCGGGTCACGAAGTCGTACTTGAGAAAGCGCATGTTCGTGCCGTCGAAGGTGCACTCGATGAAATACCAGCGGCCGGCGGCGGGCGCGGCGAACGATGGCGTCAGCTGCTCATTGCCCACGGCCGTATCCAAGATGTAGTCCCAGGCGTTGCTGGTGTTAAGGAGGACCACCGGTCCCTGCTCGTCGGTGCCGTCGATGACGTTGAACAGGTGCTGTTGGGCGCCGGTGAATGAGTCGAAATAGACGAAGAAGGCGAGTGAGGAATAGGACACGGCCTTGAAGTCGGCGTGCGCGGCCACGGACACCAGATGGGCGTTACTAGAGAAACGCAGTGCGGACGTGAATGGCATACCCGCTACAGCTGTCGGGATGGCCCCGGTGATCACGCCGTTGTGGGGACTCGGCTTCCCAGTCACGTCGTAAGCCGTAACTCCAGACGTCTCGTCCAGGCGCAGTAGCAGCTCCGTGTTTCGATCTGGTAGTAGGCGCCTAACCATCAGCTCCCCAATAGTGGCGGCACCGCACCGACGCGTCGCGGCCCAACCTTGTAGATCGGCGCAAAGAGCGCGCGCAGGTTGTAGACGTTGAGGCGATAATTCGAGATCACGAACTTCGGCCCGCTATTGAGCGTGTCCTCTTCGGCAATGTCAGGAGCCCGGACGAAGAGCTTGAAGGGCCCGCCGGCCTGTAGAGCTGGCGTGTAGGCCACGACGAGCGTGTCGGTGAGTGCGTAGAGGTCGTCACCCTGCCCGGCCACACCGGAAGTCAAGCGCCAGTCTGCCGTAGTGCCGGTGAGCCCCACGTAGGCTTCAATCCGCTCATTGAGCGGGAAGTTGCCGCGCAGCTCGAGCCGGTGCCCGCCGTTGTACGGCAGGGTATCCGGCGTCACGCTGGTGATCGTCAGGGCCATCAGGTTACCGTGAGGTTGGCGTCTTGGATACGCACCAGCTGGTTATCGAGAATAATCACATCCGCGGCCGGCGTCGTCAGCGTCACGTTGATCACGCCGGACACCTGCATGACGCGCTTGATCAGCTCGTTGCGAACGACGTCGCCGGAGATGCTCAGACCATTGATGTAGTCTTTGACGGCCGTTTCCACGTCAGCGACGGCCTCGTCGCGATCGTAGCCCTCTTCGATGAAGAGGTTGCACACGACGTTCTGTACCAGCACCTGGGGCACCAGGGCGCGCACCAGCACGCCGGCCGCTCGATGGCCGGGGTAGTTCTCGCGGTCGGTCGGGTCGCCGTCGATGATCTTCTGCGCGAGCGCGATCAGCCCGGTGTAGTAGTCGTAGGTGCTCGCGGTGATGACCTCCGCCGCAACGAGAGGTGGGTCGAACACGAGCTGGGCATTGGCCAGGTTGAGCGTGTAGTCGGTGTTCTCCACCAGGGCGCCACGCGTGCTACTCGAAAGCGCCAGGGTGCCGTCGACGATGGGCCAGTTGTCGAGGTAGAGCACCTCTTCGCCGCCCACCGCGGAGTCGGCCGGGGGCCCGAGCAGACCGGCCGTCACGTTCTCCGGCGCCGAGATAGTCTGGAAATCCTCGGCGGTGCCGGTGCCGTCGTCGATGTAGAGCGTCACCAGGCCGCGGTTGACGCTGTCCTCGATCACCTTGGTGAAGAGGATGGTGGCGCCAGTGTCCGGGTCTGATGCGCCCAGCACCGCCACCTCGAGCGCCCCTACCGTGCACCTGGCCAAAGATGCCACGTACGACTTGATGCGCGCGCGGAAGCTGTCGTCGCTCTCTTCATCGCGGCCATGCAGGGTAGCGGCGGGATTCGTCACCTCGTCGATGTTCGTCACCTTGGTCACGAACTTCACGATGGTGTCAGCGGCGACTTTACCGTCCGCGCCTGGGCTCTCCGCCGCCACGCCGCTCTCGACGTCCCGGCCGACACCGTGGCCGGAGATGATCTCCGGGCTCGTACTGGTGAGCTGCGCCGCGGTGGTCGTGACGAAGATGATGCCTCCCGCGGTCTTCACCTTGGTGCCGGCTGGGATGTCGACCGTCTCGCCGCCGCCCAGGGCGGTGGCCTTCGAGAAGACCACGTTGCCAGTGGCCTTTGCTGCCTCGAGCCTGGTGATCACTGCCGGCTGGATATCCGCGGCGCGCTCGTCCAGGGCCTCGCCTGTGGCGGTGTCGATGTTGAACTCGGTGAGGATCAGGCTGGCCGCGTAGTACAGCTCGGCATCAGACATCGCAGAGGCCGACAGGAGGTGCTTGACCATCGCGCTGTCGCCGACGTCGCTAAGCTGCGACTTGGCGACGACGCCGGCTATCATGTCGGCGAGGATCTGCTGGTGCGTGCGTATCTGAAAGCGTGCCATCGTCTCTCCTACGTCACCGGCAGGATCACGTTCGTGGCGTCAGCCATCCCGCGAGGCTCGACCTCAGCGTCAGCGATGACCCGGTCTGGTGAGCCTGTCTCCGGAGGTTCGAAGGTGACCTTGCGCACGTTGGCCACGCGAGCGTCGGCAGCGATCGACTCCGAGAGCCGGAAGCGAGCCATCTCCACATCGACCGGCGTGAGGCTGGTCCCCACGATGCGCTGCAATCCGAGCTGCTTGTAGAGTTGGTCGGTGCCGCGCTCGGTGTGCACACGAACGGTGAGCCCCTGGGCTAGGTTGTCGAGGCCCTCAGCCGGCGCCACATCGGTGGACCCGCCCTCGGTGTCGATGGCGACGTCGTAGAACCCGTGGTTGTCGCGCTCGAGCTTCGTATCGACGCCGAAGAGGTGCTCGTCGGCCGGAGCCGTCTGCGGCACCCCCAGCACCGGGAGGTCGACCTCTGCGGTGATGGGCTGAGAGAAGTTGGGGATCAAGATCTTGCGCCCCACGCCAAGCACATTGTTGAGCGCGGTCTCGTCGCTGGGGTCGAGGCTGGCGGAGGCTTGCTCATTCACAAAGGGCGGGCGCAGGCCGTTGACCAGCGCGATCTCCTGCCACAGCCGCGCGTCGCCAAGGAAGGCAGCCGCCAAGCTCGCCAGGGTGTCGCCCTGGGCGACCGAATACTGCCTGGCGCCGGTGTACTGCGGGCGCGCATCGTAGGGCAGCAGCTCGCCTTCCGCCGACTCTACTTGGCCAGCGGTGTAGCCGGTGCCGGTGTCGAGGTCCGACATCGTCGAAGGCGGTGTGGCCGACTCCGCGGCTTCCTCTTCTGCATCCGACAGGCCCGACACGTTGGAGCTGTTGCGCGCCCCGCGCACCTGTTTCTGCGCGTCGGTCTCGAAGGCCGCCGACTGCGACCCGATGCGCTCGAGTCCCTTCTGGAGCGTGTAGAACCGCACCAGAGTCTGGACGGTGAGCTTGATGTAGGGCTTCGCCACCTCGTCGGCCGCGGCCTCTGCATTGGCCGCCACCCGAAGCGCGTTGTCGATCATGGCGGTGGTGTTCGTCACCAGCGTCAGCGGCGAGAGAATGAGGTCGGTGACGCCCTCAACGTACGCGTCTGCCGCGTCGATGATGCTGTTCGCGTTCGTGATGATGACGTTGAAATTCTGCACCAGGCCCTCGAGCTGGCCAGTGAGTAGCGTGAGATCTTGCACGGCCCCGCGTGCGACCTTGAGCCCGGTACTGATAGCGCTGGCGGCATCACGCAGCCCGTCGAGCACCGTCTTGTCCTCGGAGACGACCAGGCGCGACGCGTCCGCTTTGTCAACAACGAGCAGTTCAATGCTGTAGTCGTACAGGTTGTTCCGCCCGCGGCTGCGCTCGAGCGTGAACTCCATGGGCACGACGAGCCAGTGCTCGCCCTCGCGCGGGATGTGGAAGCGGAGGAAGGTCTCGCCGGCCGTCGCCGGGTCCCGTTTGAGGTCGCCATAAGTCCGGAAAACTGCGTCCTGTAGGTACTGGAAATGGCGCTGGCCGGAGATCTTCTCGATGACCGCGGCCGGCAGCGACCGCGCGTAGCTCTTGCGCACGTCGGTGACGCCCAGGGCGGACCCGCTGGACGCGATCAGCGGCCGCGGCTTGAAGCCGGTGGTCCCCTGGATGCGCAGGCTGCGCTGGATGATCCCGTTCTCTTCGACGTAGAGCCCGCCGCCCAGGGTGGGCGTGGTCTCGACGGTGAAGGGCTCAGAGAGCGTGTAGGACGTGGGATTGATGACCAGAGGGAAGAGGAAGGTCCGGGTGCCTGTCGTGAAGCCGCCGGCCGCCACCGATGCCGGGACCTCCAGCTCGAAGAAGTAGAGCATCTTCTTCAAGAACTTGTCGTCGCCGGTGCGGAGCTGGCGGTTGTATTCGGAGATCAGCTGGGCCGTCTGCGTAGGCTCCGCAAACGCCGCTATCTCGTCGCCAACCCGGTCCAGTATGGCCACAGCTCACCCCTCGCTGGTCTCGAGCCACGGTACACGATTTCCAGGGTTATTGCATACCGCCAATAGTCTGGAAACTCTCAAGCGAAGGGCGTGTTGACCGGCCCAGGGTACACGATGAAGCCGCCCAGACTGGCCGAGAAGACCGGAGCCGCCAGCGTCGAAGTCGCCGCCAGCGCGATGGACCGGTCCCAGGGGATCTCCACAGGAGCCGGCGGAGCTGTCGCTGGCCCCAGCGCCAAGGTGGCCGCGCCCGCAGCGATGAACGCCCCGGGTAGCGCCGGCAGCGTCACCGGGGGTGTCGCAGAGACCGCCCCTGGAAACAGGGTCGCAGCTCCGGCCGAGACTGCGGCCCAGAACGCCGTGATGCCGGCCGTAAGCGCCGCCGGCGCCGTACCTGGCCCGGTGAGCCCGGCGTCCATGGCAGCGACCAGGGCCGTCTCGCAGCCGTCCAGAATCGGCCCAGGCACCGGCGGGCTCGGACCCCCGCCCTCGGCGAACATGGCGGCGTAGGCGTAGCCCCAGGCTTGCCCGACAGTGTAGAGCGGCGCCGACGGCGGATCGCCCGGCCAACCCGCGCCAGCTCCAATCCCGGGCGGGAGGTCGGTCGGGTCATTAGTCGCCGGCACCATGAAGTCGGCCATCTTGGTCGCCATGGTGGCTGCGGACATCGCCATGGCTCACCCGTCGGGGAAGATGACCTTGGTGCTCTTCACGTTGGTCGCCAGGTCAGGCGCCCCGATGATGGGCACCGGTGGACCCGTGGGGCCCATTGCCGAAGCGTGCGTGTGCGCGTCGAATGCTGTGAGCAGCGGCTTGATCGTACCGTTCCACCACGTCTCGAGGTGCTCGAAGACGGCCGCGTGCTTCGCGGTGCCGCCGCCGTCACCCACCGTCAACGTCGCGTCGCCGTCCCCGCCCTCGACCTTCATCGCCGCCTTGACCCCGTCGAGCAGCACCTCGTAGAGGTTCTCCCAGAGCCTGGCCGCAGCGAACGTCGCTGGTGAGGCCCCGCTCATGTCGTACAGCTCGTCGGAGATCTCTGCCGCTTGCTGCGCCCGCCGGTACTGCGAGCCCTTCCCGTCAGTCGGTGGGCCTGGCTCAGTGCCGTCGGGGTTGAGAGTGCCGTCGTTCGCGCGCGTGGTATCGACGACGTGGTCGCCGTTGTCAGCAATGCCGTAGTAGCTGCCGTGGTGGCGGAAGAAGTCGGGGTCACCGTCGGCGAGCTTGAGCCGCTTCCGGTGACCGATGTCATTGTCGCCGTTGCCCACGTCGACGGACGGATGCGACACGCCCCCGAGAATGATCGGAAAGTTGAGGTTGTTATCGACGAAGCCGATCAACACGTGGTCGCCATCCCAGTTGGCCGGGTTGCTGCTCTTGTCGAAGTCAGGCGTGGAGCCCTCTGCAACGTCCACCGTCGTCGCGCGCGGCTTCCACACTCGCCCGCTGTGCATCCCGCCACGGTCTTGAAGCACCGGCACGGCAGGCAATTTGATGAAGCGCAGATTGGCGAGCGTGGAGTAGGCGAGCACGTCGCAGAACACGCCGAGCTGGGCACGGTCTTCCCGCCAGTTGGGCGCTCCATCCTCGTCGGTGGTGTAGGTAGCTGTCACCACCCCCCGGAGGTGCAGGCCCATCGCTGACGGCGCTGCGTCGCTTGGCGTCGTCGTAGGAATGCCCGCCTGCATCACCGACCGGCCAACGGGCCTCGTCGTGTACCTCATTGTCATGGCTTCTCCCTACGCAAAGCCCACCGTTGCTACGGCCTGGTGCGGGGTGGCGAAGAGCGGGGTCCGGTACTTGTCGGCCAGGTCACGCACAGTCTGGACGTAGTCGGTCATCGTGCCCCGCCAGCCCCTCGTCACAAGCATATTCGTCCGCAACCCAACACCCATCGTCCAGGCGTTAGTCACCTCCTCGACGTAGTACATCTCGTCGAGGAATCTGGTCGCGCCCGGGATCAACACCCGCGTGCCTGCGCGGATGTCCGGTCGGCCCACGCCCAGGGTGATGGTCCCATTGAACAGGTACGGGTTGATCGCGTACCAGTCACGGAGCTTCTGCCGGAGGAAGGGCGCCAGCGTTAATGCCGTCGATGAGCCGTCGGGCGCCTCGTACCGCGACTCCACATCGAAGCGACGCAGCCCATGGATCAGGATATCCTCTTCGTCCCAGAGTGGCGTGGCGAGGTCCATGATGCCAGTAGCCACTGCTTCCTGAGTCGTCTGGGGGCCGACGAAGAAGGCGTTGTAGCGCTCGTGCCCGCCGCGACCGACGTCCTTGCGGTCGACGTCCTGCTTCGCGACGGTGTGCAGCGGCAGGTCAAACCACGGCGAGTCAAGTCCGAGCGGCGCTTCGACGAAGGGCTTGCCTCGAAGGATGTACCCCATCTTCGTGTCGGCCGGGCCGTACCCCTCGCTAATCAGTCGCGAGCTGTTCTGGCTGATCAACTCGGAACCAAGCGCAGCGTCGTCGAGATATGTGTCGGCGAACAACTCGGTGAAGAGCGGGTCCGACCACTCTTTGGCCAGGTCCCATGCTGTGCCCTGGGGGGCCATGAAGTTGGTGCTCAGCGACAGTCGCCTCGGGTCGTTCACGTTGGGATTGACGAAGGGCGCCATGGCGGAGAGAAAGGATTGGCCGCCGAAGTTGGGCACCGTCTTCGGAATCAGCCAGTTGGCGCGGCCGTAGTCGCCCAGTGGTTCCAGCCATTCACGAAGGAAGCGCTGCACGGTCTCTTCGACGGAGTAGCCGCCGATGTTGTCCGCGCTCAACACCTGATAGGCCACGCCGCCGGCCACATTCTCGAGAGTGAAGCGGTTGAACCAGATCGGTGTGAGCTTCCATATCTTGGTGATGTCGCGGCCGGTCACCGTATAAATCACCGTCGTCGCGCCGCGAGAACCCACGCTCGAAGCCTCACGTATCTCGTCGACAATCCCCCGCATGGTATGCCATTGGCGGCCGTGGCGCTTGAAAGTGATGTCGACCCAGTCGTCGTCGACAATGCGGTCAAGTAGCTTGTCACCGCCGCCCTCGAAGAGGTTGAACGAGAAGGTGCCCGGCTCACCGCCGACACCTTTCGTCGTCGTCACCGCCGTAAGGCACGACTGCTCGTCGGTGATGAAGCGCCCCGTTGCCTGAGTTCGGCCGATACTCTTGAACAGCACCGGATCGTCTTCGCGGTGGTAGATGACCACCTCTGCCGACGAGGTCTCACTCCCTTGGAAACCGGGGCGCCCAGGATTCTGTAGGTTCGTGCGGCTCATTGGCCACCCGACGCCGGCGTGTTAGGCACCTTGTAGCCTATCTTCGTGAAGAAGTCGGCCATCACTGCCGTCGTGCCCTCGAGGTGAGAGACGAACATGGGGAAGGTGCGCGATGATTTCTCCATGAGCTTGGAGAAGGACGCGAGCGGTTTGTCGACGAGATCGGTGAACGCGCGGTTCGTATTGAGCGTGGTCTGCTCGAGTGTCTGCACCGTGCTAGCCAGACGGCTACCCAGGTCGAGCTGCTGGTTGAGGATACCCGCCTGGCGCTTCATGTTCGGCGCCAGGGTAGTCACGATGGTCTTGACGTCGGAGACGAGCTTGTCCGGGGTGATCTTGGCCGCCTCTCCGCGTGCAGCCGGGTCCGCCTGGAGGCGCATCAGTTCCTGCCGCTCTTCGTCGGTCAAGGTGCCACGGTGCCGTTTGTACATGAGCCGCGCCTCTTTGCGCCCGACCGGCATCCCCGCACGACCCATCGCCCGGTGCAACACCGCCATCCCCTGGTGCGGAGACCCCGCCCCCCTCGTCACCAGACGCACGAACTCGTTAAGCCGCGAGCTGCGCTGCTCACCGGTGAGCCCCTCGAGCCCCTCGAGGTTCTCCATGGCAGTCCACCACTCCCGCATCCCGCCGCCGCGGAAGCCGCCGAAAGCGCGCATCATGGCGATGTCGACACCCGACTGCGGCCCGCCCCCGGAGATGCGCTGGGCGGCCGTCACCGCGCCCCTGGCGACCATCACACCGCGCAGCACCCCGAGCCCCATCGACGAGGCTTCCTTGCCGATCTCAGCGATCGACGTCGGATTGAGCGGCATACCAGTCTGGCGCCACTGCATGAAGCCCTGCGCCATGGTCTGCAAGTAGTCATTCACCTCGGAGCCCTTGAGCCCCAGGGCGGTGGCCTCGGCCAGCGTCTTGGCGAGGGCCTCGCCGCCGGCGCCGGGCGCGCCCACCTGCATTCCGACCATACCTCCGCGCCGCTGTGCGCCCAGGAAGGCGCCGATGGTCTGCTCCTGCACCCCGAAGCGTGTCCTGGCCGCCATGCCCACGTCGAGCAGCCCGGCTCCGCGCAGCTCGGAAAGCGTCCCGCCGCCGGCCTGGACGATGGAGCCGGCGACCTGTAACGCCTCTTGCTCGCTGACGCCCATGAGATCTTTGCCGTAGCGACGGATGTCCCCCAGGATCGCCCGCTGCCCGGCCTGACGCTGCTTGTTCCGCGCCCTGCGCGCGGCGTTGCGCTGCTCGGCCTTCCGGCGCTCGAAGTTGGCCGTCGTCTCGACGCCGGCCGCGAAGTCGGCGTCCAACTCAGCCTGGCGCTCTGCGAGCAGCTCTCGTCGAGCAGCCGTGCGCGGCTCGCCCGCGCGCGTCTGGTCGTACTTCATCTTCTGTTCGCGGGTGTGCCGCTCGTAGTGGTTCTCGCTCTTCCGACGGCGCTCGACGTCGCGTAGGTTCTGGCGCCGGTCTTCAAGGATCTGCGCCTCGCGCTTGTTGATCGCCTCGGTCGAGATGTCCCCCAAGCTCGCCTGGGGGCCGGTGCCTCGCGCGGCCGCACGCACGCGGTCGCTCGCGGCCTGGGTGTTTTCCAGCCTTTCCAGGCCCCCAGTACCCATGACGTCGTAGAGCTGCGGGGCCAGGCCCAGGCGCTGCCGTTGGAGCTGGATCGCGCCCTGGGCGAAGCCTGCGACGGTCTGGAGCTGCCCGGCGAGGGCCCCGCCTATCATCGGGATGCCGGCCAGTCCCTGGGCCACGCCACCGACACCCTGGAACAGCGACATGCCCACGCCGGTGGCTCCCGCACGCCCGAGCTGCGCGCCGAAGCCGAATGGTGCACGAGCGCCGCGCCCGACAGCCACACCGGCCGCCTGGCGGACAGCCCCCGGGCCGCGCTGGAGAAAGGTCGCCCCGGGCACCGCGCCCTGGAGGAAGCCCTGGAGGAAGGCGCCGCGCGCGGCCTCCGCCTCCTGCTTCATCTGGCGGACGGCCTCCGCCTCCTTCTTGAAGGCGCGCTCTGCCGTCGACGCCTCGCGCGCCAGACGTCCGTGCTCCCGGTTCAAGTCCTTGAGGGTGCCCTCGAGCAGCTTGTAGTGCTTGGTCCCCTCGGGGACGCCTTCCATGGCTTTGACGACGCGGTACTGGTCCTGGGCGACATCCTGCATTTCCTTGCGCAGGCCGTCGAGAGCCTTTCCGAACTCCTTGACGTCGTCGGTGTAGCGCTTCGAGAAGAAGACCGAGCCCGAGATCTTCTGCCCCAGGCGTACGAAGCCGGAGGCCTTCTTCTCGACCTCAGCGTAGCCACGGGCTTGCTGTTGCAGCACCGCGGTCGTGTCGCGACCCGCCTGGTTGATAGTTCGGGTGACCTCGGAGAAGCCCTTGACCGAACCCTGGACGATTAGATTGGTTGTGTAGTCACGCGGCATCGACGCCCTCATTGAAGTCGGGAATGATCCCCATCTCTAGCTCGCGCTCCCACTTGTCGGCCAGCGCGTCCTCTGCTTCGCCTTCCCCTTCAATGGCGCGGTTGAGGTCCATCAGCTGCTTCAACAGCTCCGCCTGGTCCCCGCACCCGTGCTCGAGGTCGTCCTCGATCTCCTCCCGGCGCTGGTACATGTCCTCCCACATCTCCTGTAGCAGGTCGGCCTGGGAGCGGTTGACGAACAGCTCGTGGTTCGGCGGTAGCTTGTACTTCTTCGACCACCACCTCGCCAGGTGCGTCACGCCTTCCTCGACGTTAACCCTCGCCAGTTCCTTCCGCACGCCCCCATCCGAGAAACGTCGCCTCGTGAGAGAGCACCTCCTTGTACAGCTCCTGCAAGATCGCAGGGTCGTTCAAGTCGCGCAGTTCATTCGCCCACACCGGCCTCTTCACGAGGGAGAAGGCCATGTGCGAGACCATGAGATTCAGCTCGTCGGTCATCGGGTCCAGACTCTCCGGCGGTAGTGCGCCGTTGAGCCGGGCTCGCATGACGCCAGCCATCTGGCGCTCCCTGATGCTGAGGATCTTGTTGACGAAGTCGCCGACGTGCCGCCCGCCCCTGGCGTCGGTGAAGTCCATGGTGAAGGCGTATTCCTCTTTGAGCTTCGGATCGTTGAGGTCGGGTTTCTCCGGGTCGGGCGGCGGTGGGTCCACGGCCTTCTCGACCTCCGCCTTGAGGTCTTCGGTCTTCTCTGGCACCGGCGCATCGCGCAGGTGCCTGGGCTCGAAACGGTCGACCAGTTCGTCAGGTGATGGTGTCGATGACATTGCGTCTCCCCGTGTTGTTCACGAGAAGATCATGCCAGCCCAGAGCTAGGGAAGCCAGAGATGAAAGCGGGGCCCCGTCAGCCGGGGGAGACGCCTCGGGGGCCCCTGGAAAGAACGAGACCCCTACGCCAGAAGGGGACCGACCGACTACGAGATCTCGCTCTCGTCCTTGAGCCTGATGGCGTTGAAAGTCACATCCTTGCCCACGACGCCTCGCGCGTCGACGCTGTAGTTCTGCGATGCGACCTTGACCTGCTCGAGGGTAGCCACCACGTTGCCGGTCTTACTGTCCTCGATCGTCGCTTGCAGCTCGCCGCTGGTGAGGATGTTCGTGAGGTGCTCTTCCGTGCTCTGCCCCAGGCTGGGGAACCAGCCCTTCGACTTGAACGTCTCGCCCACGATGCGGAACAGCGACGCCGTGAAGGTGACGCGGTACGCGATCGGGACGTGCTCGGACACCTCGATGTTGTCCAGCTCTTCAATGGGCTGATACTCGATCTCCTCACCGACGGTGACGTTGCGAGCGAAGCCCACCTTCTCGCTGTTGATCGAGAAGCGCGCCCGCGCGCCAGTGAAGACTCTACCTTTCTGTCCTGCCACGGTGGCCTCCCTTCACCCGCTACGCAGCGCTCTGGCGGATGGTGATCAGGTGGATGGTGATGGGGACGAAGTTAATCGGGACCGCGGGCGCGACCTGGACACTCATTTCGAGAGTGTCGACGATCAACTCGATGTTGAGCGCCTGGTGCGCGACCATAGCCTCCTCGTCGATCAACAGCCCCAGCTTGTTGATCGCGGCCGACTTGCCGGCGTTCACCGTCCCGGCAAAGCCCTTTTTCCCGACGACGATCTGCATCGCCTGGCGGAACTCATAGCTGATGAAATTCGAAGCCTCGTTGACTGAGGCCTCCGTGAACGCCACATTGGAAGACGACAGGTGCGTCGTGACGTTGCGAACGACACGGCGGCCGACGCCGTCGACGGCCTCCATGAAGCAGCAGCCGCCGGCGATCATCTCTTCGGCGTCGTCGATGGGGTTCCACGTCGCGTGCTGCCGCAGCGCGAGCACGTTGGCGTACTTGCTCGTCAGCGACGTGCCGACGGACGAGCCCGCCTGCATCCCGGCGATGACCGCCGCATGGAACGGGGGCAGGAACTCAGAGCGCTCACCCGCGCTGTCGAAGCGCTCGACCGCCTGACCGACGAGGCGCGCGTGCCGCGTGTTGAGGTCGACGACCTGCGCCTTGTATTCGTCCTTCGTCGGGACGTCGGTGAGACCGGCGTTGAGGGCGCCGGCGACGAAGTCGCGCTCGCTGCGCCCCAGGCCGCCCATGTACGCGCAGTGCGCGTCGCACATCGCGTGGACCGCCGGGTCGCCGGTGAGCGGCACGACGGTGTTGACCCGCACCTGCTTGAGCAGATTGAGCGCGTCCTGCCAGTGCTGCGACGTGGTGGTGCCCTCGCCGCCGCCGGTCAGGAAGATGGGCGCGACCGTGTTGCTGGGCGCGCCGCCGCTGGCGCCGGTGGCCGCGGCCGCCGTGACGTACTGGCTGTTCTGGTTGATCCAGTCGATCACCGCCCAGAGGTCGGCGGTGAAGCCCGGGTCGGCCGGGTTGAGCACGCTCACCGCCGAGACCATGACGTCGAGATCGCTCATGGCGAAGCTGGTGAGGCCGGTGGCCACCGTCAGCGTGAAGCCGTAGTCGCTCCCGCCGTAAGTCTCCTTCTTGGCGTTGAAGTAGTCGGCCGCCTTCTGGATCGTGGTCTGGGTGGTGCCGACGCTCTCTGCCGCCTCTGCGGAGAAGGTGAGCGTCCGCGCCGCCTCGACGTCGCCGAGCAGCATAACGGTGATGGCGGAGTAGTCGCCGACCGTCTGCACGCCGGTAGCGCCATTGAGCTGCACCCGCTCGCGCTGCACCGCGCCCGAAGCACTGAGCCCCTGAATGATCACGTCCTTGGTGGTCGCGCCGTCGGCGACGAAGTCGAGCTTGCCGGCGTTGACGAACATCGCCACGCCCTCGACGAGCCCCTGGGTCAGGGTCGCCGGCGCCAGGGCGCAGACCGCAGCGCCGCCGCCGTCCGCCTGGACGGTGACGGTGCCGACCGAGGCCGCGCTCTTGCGCGCACCCAGCACCTTGGTGAAGGTGCCGGAGAAGTCCACGGCCGTGAGCCCGGTCAGGGTCACCTTGCTGTAGAGCACGTTGCTGGACCCGTCGAGGCCCCAGACCTCGACCTCCTGGGTGGTGTCGCCGGCGTCGGAGCTGACCACCTCGAGCGCGGTGGCCGCGCCCGGCTGGGTCATGTCGGCGTCGAGGCCGCCCTCGTCGCGGGTGCCGTTGCACTCGACGCTGCCACCCGAGAGCACCTGGCCGGTCATCGCGTCCCAGCTCTTGGCGTGGGCCACGTAGGTCAGGTTGAAGATGTCGTCGCCGCCGATGTTGTCCTCGCTCTCGACGTCATCCTCGAAAGTGATCGTGATCAGCTTGCCCTGGGTGGTGCCGTCGGCGATGCTGATGTTGATCTGCGACGTGAACTCGCCGTAGTCGGCGCTGGTCACGTCCATCGCGTCGCCCTGGGCGTTGGCGAAGCTCGCGGCCGACTGGGTCGCCGGGTTCACCTTCATGGCGATGACCTCGGCAGCGCCCGCGGGCACGTCGACGTCCTTGCCCGGCTCGAAGAGCATCCCGCCGACCTCGCGCAGGTCGCCCGAGCGGAAGGTCTTGCGCATCGCCTCCGGCTTGTAGAAGCGAAGGAGATCCTTCACCTCCGTGATGGCCGACACCGGGCGCCCGCCCTCGGCGGTGCCCAGCACAGCGACGACGCCCGTTGCGCCCAGCGCGACCCCCTCGAGCCCAGAGGCATCGGTCTCGCTGTAGACTCCGGGGCGCCTGATGACTTTCCCGAGGAAGAAGATCGAAGATGCTGTCATGGTTGCGGTCTCCTCTTAGACGGTCGGCCGATTGCGGAAGGCCTCGAGAGCCTCGCGCCACTCGGGGATCGTCATCCGTCCCAGGTTGTTCTTGATGGCGTACCGAACGAAGCCGGCCAGCTGGTCGGGCTTGATGCCCGAGCTGATCGCCCAGACCCGAAGGTCGACACGCGGGAGCACGCGCTCGGGCGAAGGCGCCGGCGCGGGCGGTGGAGCTGACTTGGGCTCTGGAGGGGGAGGCAGAGTCTCGTCCGGCGGGGGCGGGAAGTCGTCGTCGCCAAAGCTGGCGCGGAAGCTCTTGCCGCCCTCCGGAGTTTCCAGCCTATCGTCGGCTGGTGTGGTCGACTCTCCGGCCTTCTTCTCGGCCGGCTTGCTGCGAGATCGCCTTGTCGCCATGCGCTACCCCTCGTCGTCACCCAGTGTGTACGGGGTCACCAATGTCTGGACTCCGCCAACATCGCTCGGACTGCCGCTGCTGTCAATGTGAATGCCCGAGACCTTGAAGGCCTTGCCCAGGCGGCTGTCGTGGTCGATGCGGCAGAACTCGGAGCCCGCTTTCACCGTGATTTGACGAAGGAAAAGGTGCTCGGGCAAGTAGCGCGGGTCGGGCGCCAGGTCCCCGCCGGAATAGGTCACCTGGGTGATTCCAGCCTCTTCGTGGTTGACGAAGTAGCGCCTGGCCAGGAGCAGCACATACTTCGCGTAGTCGTACATGTACGTCGTCACGTCGGGGTGCTCGCTGTAGCAGAGCACCTGATACGTGTGGCCCCAGATCGACTCGTAGACGTCTGCGCCCAGGTCTTCGCCCTCGTCGACCATGTCGGCGTCGTCGCCCAGCATCAGCTCGTCCTCGCTCTCGTCGGCGATGACGACGGCGAAGAGGGGGAAGTCGCTATCGCGGCGCGCGTAGCCGTGGATGACCTCTACCGGCGTCGAGAACAGCTCCCTGATGGCCGTCACCTCCGCGGCGCCGTACAGGAGCTGCTCGGAGAACAGCTCGTCGAGAATGGCTGGATCGTCGACCGCAGCCTGCATTCCAGACTTTAGAGACGCGTAGATCAAACGCTGCAACATCGGTCACTCCCTCTCGACGTAGCTCTGGAGAGCCATGCCGACCAACCGCTGCATGTGTCCAGACACTTCCTTGGCCAGGTGCCGGCCGTCCGTCGGACGCCGTATCCATTTGTCGTCGACGGCCGTGGAGATAGTCCGGAAAGTCGTGTACTGCGAGCCGTAGGCCTTCTTGTACTGCTTCCCACCCCGCAGCATGTCGGCGTAGATATCGGTGGTGTGGGGCGCCACAGTGACCGCCCGGCCGGCGCGATCTTGGATGGTCTCGTGCCCAGCTCGGAGCAACGGGGCGAAACCGCTTTCCAGCCTTTCCCCGGGCTCACCGAGATCGAAGTCCCTGGGCACTAGCCTCTTCGCCCTGGCGTGCACTGCCTTGCCGATCTCCGCGGCCGCGTCGCTGCCGTAACGGCGCCCGTAGGCCTCTCCCATGCGTGTGGCGATGGTGCCAGCCGACCCGGGGGTCTGGTGCCGGAAGGGGATCGAGCGGTAGAGGTGCTGGCCGTCGGCGGTCCTGTGCTTGCCCGACTGGCCGCGCGGCACTTCGGGCACACCAGGCCCCAGGAGCGTGTCGTGCATCCGGGTGAGGTCCCGGCCGTTCTCGAGGACGTCGGCGAGCTGGCCGACGAGAGAGAGCGTGCCCACGCTGTTGCGCACCGACGGCTTCTGTATGCTCGAGATGTAGTCGAGCGCGGTAGTGCGGAAGGACTGGCCGGCGAGCTGTATCCACTTCGCTCGAGCGCCCTCGAGCGCGTCGAGGATGATCCCGTCGAGAATGCGCTGTGCAGCGCCCACGCTGATGACGGAAAGCAGCTCGGGCGGCACCAGCTCTTCGAGCTTGGTGATGACGACGGTCACAGCAGGAAGTCGAGACTCAGGCTCGCGTGGATGGGCAGAGCCACGATGTTGCCCCGCGGTGTCTGAGGGTTCGCGACCTTCTTCTTCACGTAGGTGGTGCGCGACACGTGCGGGTGGTTGACGACGAGATAGCGGGGATGGAACAGGTAGTGCACGACGAGCCGCGTGCCGGCCGCCGGCGAGCGCCCTTCCCGCCACTTGAGCAGCCCGGCGTCGAGGTAGTAGTCCGCGTCGGGCTGATAGATGGTGTCGACGGAGCGCACGAGGTTCACGCCCGTCATGCGGTAGCGCGCGCGTATCTCCGCCTGGGCCTCGAGCTGCTCGGCGAAGACAAGCTCGCTGTCGAGGTCGATCAGCTGGTCGTAGTAGCCGAGCTTGTTCTGCGGCCGCACCGTGCAATTCATCTTGCCGTCGACCCAGCGCCCCACCTGGGTGACCGGGTCCTCACTCGCTTCGATGCCGGTGACGACGCCGCGGATGACGACGGAGTCATCGTCGGCGATGATCGCCTTCTGCGTGTCCGTCAGCTCGCCGACCTCGGTGGCGTCGTAGGTGCCTGGGCCGAAGTAGAGGTACCCGACGCCACGGCACAGCTCGCAGTTGGGATCCCACTGCTGCGTCTGGTTGTTCACGGGCTCGCAGGGGCACTGGCTGGCGCGTGCCCAGGCCAGGCGGTAGCCCTTCTGCTCGATCGCGACCTCGAACTTCTCGGGCTTGAAGTCGACGCGCGGGCGGTCCTTTTGGCCGGTTGGCAGGCCGATGGTGCCCCACTCGGGACGAATGTCTGGAATTTCGGTAACCGCCATAATTACGCCACCCTAAGTCGCAATCCTTTGTAGTATCGTAGAAGAGTTGGCACTATCTCCTTGATTTCCTTACTGTATTGCAAAAGTCTTGCGCCGTACCCTGCATTGGTGGCGCTGGAAGTGCTTGAAATGCTTTGGGAAAGTCCGTCAATGCTCAACGAGGTCGTCGCGATGCCAGCGCCCACGACGAGGTCCCCAGCGATGTTCAAGGGGCCGAAGCACGCGACCTTCGCGACCAAATCCTTGATGACCGCGGGCACCTCCCCACTGGGGAAGCCGGCCGTGTACTTGATGCGGAAGACGTTGGGGATCATCTTGCGCGTGCCGTAAATGAACGGCAGGTAGGCGCCGCTGGTGCCGAGCAGAATCAGATTGGCCGTGCCGGTCCCAGGCACGAGCTGGAGCTGGCCGCTCTCCTTCTGGAGCTGGAACCACTCCTGGTCGAACTCGGTGATCAGCTGCTCGCCGGGCATCACCATCTTCACCGTCTCGACATTGATGACCGGGAACACGTCCAGCTCGAGCCAGACGAAATTCTCGTAATCGTCGCGGATGAAGTCGTGCCGCTCGTCGGGGATCGTGCGCGGGATGATCGGGATGTCGAGCTTGTGCTCGACGGCGCTGACGGCCGAACGGATGAAGTGCTCGTACAGCTCCGTCGGATACTCCGTCCCCTCGTCGTCGGTGAGGTCGAGGCCGAAGAGGTAAAAGCTCTTCAACTCGTCGACGGAGATGACGTCGAGCGCGGGGTCCCCCTCGCCCTCCTGGGGGTCGGACAACGACGACTCGAGGGCGGAGGTCGAGTTGTAGAAGCTCGACTTGTAGTAGTAGCCCTCGTCGCCAGCGGTGTCCGTGTAGCTGTAGACGGTGACGCCGTCCTCGAGCGCAATGCGCGTGCCCACACCGGTGATCTCGGTGTAGACGCCGTCGATGCCGGTGGTGCTTCGGTAGATCTTGATGAAGTCGAAGTAGCTCCGCACCGTGTCGATGTCGGGCACCATCACGCTGAGCTTGATCACTGCCATCGCTAGTCTCTCCCGGTCAGCACCGGCTTGATGTCCGAGGCTACGAGCTGGGGTTCATCATGGCTGGAAAAGGTGCTCGGTTGCAAGGGCACAGCCGAGAGCGAGGGCACGCGCTCTCCGCGCGCGTAGGTGTCCGGGCTGAGCTTGTGCACCTTCATCGGCCCAGGCACGCCCCCGGGCGCGCCACCGCCCCGCACGCCGGCAGCGTCGGTCTGGTATTCGATCTCCAGGGAGTCGCCGACGAGCAACGCCTCCTTCATCACGACAGTGCGCGGGGGGATGACGTCGAAGCCGTCGTCGAGGTCGGCCACCTTGAGGCGGCCATTCACGTAGGCATTGACCGTGGTCTCGTCGAAGTCGTACGAGACGATGTAGGCCTGGTTGACGTTGTCGATGGCGCCCGTCAGGGTGTCGCCGGCCGTCTCTGTGATCAGGACGATCATGCGCGCCCCGCTTGCCCCTGGACCGTGTCACCGGAGAGAGGCGCTTCCTTGAGCCGAACGGTACTGCCGCCCAGCTCGGTCCAACCGTCATCCCAGGCCGCGATCTTGCGCCGGCCGTTGATCCAGATCGACGTCGAGCCCGGAACGTAGACGAAGCCGAAGTCGAAGTCGGTGGTGACGCCGTCCGGGGCGGGCGTCAGGGTCTGTTTCTCAGGGTCGCGGGTGATGTGGACGGCCATCGCTCACTGGGCAGGTACCGGCGGCGGAGGCGGCGCTGGCTTGGGCACTGGGCGCATGGTCGGCCTGGGCTCGGGCTCCACCCGGAACCGCTCGAGCAGCTTCTCGATGTTCTTGCTGTCGGTCTGCTGCTGCACCGCCATGTTCTCGGTGCGAGTGCCGAGGCGTTGGATCTCTTGAGTCTGGTACTGGTTCTGCTGTTCGGCGATGACGATGCGCGTCTCGAGCTTGTGGGCGTTGCCCTCACAGTCGCTCTTCGAGGCGTAGACCTTCATCGACAGCGCGCCCCCAGCTCCGAGCACCGCTAGCACCAGGCCAGCGATAGCGATCCAGTTACCCGCGGAGAGAGCCTGTTTTCCAGCCATATGAAACATCCTCCTACCTCAAGTATAGCCCTGCAAGCCTACCGTCGTCGAGTGAGGTCATGGCGCTCTGGTAGCCGACCATGTACAGCCTTTCGACCGTTTCCTCGTCGAGCCCAATGAAATTCAGCGAGTGCCACGGCACGTTGACCACGAGCGTCTGCGCCCAGGGGGCATCTTCCACGTGCTCGCGCTCGAGCCCCATACGCATCGTGCGCAGACACGCGAGCGCCAGCTCGAGGTCATTGTCCGGATAGTCTGGAAATTCCTGTACCTCGTCATCACGGCCGCGGAGCTGCACGCCCACGGCCGGGCCATCTAGCACGTCGACCGGGTAGTTGTTCAACAGGCCGCCGTCGGTGAGCGCGCGCCCCTCCCACGGCCGCAGCGCAAAGAGACCCGGCATCGACGAGCTGGTACACGCCGCCCAGGCCACGCTCACCGTTGGCGTGCGGCCTGGGTCGAAGATGATCAGCTCGTTGTGCGCGAGGTCCGTCGCCGTCACGTAGAGCGGGATCTTCGTGTTGCAGAACTGCTTGGGCACATGGCGCTCCAGGCAGCGCTCGATCCCGTCGAGGGTGAACTTGCCCAGGCGCTTGTGCTTGCGGCGCAGGAGCTTGTCCCAGAACCCGGCCCAGTTGGGCCGGATGTGCTTCATCGGCAGCACGCGCTGGAGCAGCGGCAGACCTTCTCGCGGCTTCTGCCCTGACGACAGAAAGGCGCCGACCAGCGCGCCACCCGACGTCGCCACGATGGCCTCGGGGAGCTTGTCGCGGAAGACGGTCTCGTAGAGCGCCTGGCAGGCGCCCAAGTGAGCTGGGTAGAGCGCGGCCGAACCGCTGAGCACGAGGTTACACACGCCCCCTCCGTCAGTCCGGATTGCGCCTACGGTCGATAACGCGTTCGAGGCGCTTGACCGTCTCGATCAAGCCGCTGACCTTCGCCGTGTTGTCGACCTGGGCACGCTGTATGTCGCGCTGGTTGCTCACGAGAGAGCGCGGGACGTACCACAGCGGCGTGCCATCGGCGTCACACCGCTGGTGCTGTTTCCAGAGATCCTCTAACCACCCGCGCTCTTCGTTGGACAGCGCAACGATGACCTTGCCCGTCGAGGCCTTGCCGTTGGCGCGCTTCGACAGCAGCCACTTGATGGCTTCCACCAGCGCCATGATCACTGCGACCAGGGCAACGGTTATGGTGGTCTCTGACTCCACGCACTCTTACTCGATCGTGCCGGCGTAGAAGCCCTTGTCCTCGAGCCACTCGTACAGCGCGCGCTTGACGGCGTAGTAGGTCTTCTCGACCCACACCGCGCCCGCGGCCGCGTACCGGAGCGAGTCCTCGGGATCGGAGGTCTCCACGTTCGGGGCGCTGTTGGAGACGACGGTATCGTAGGCCAAGTCGCCTTCGACATTCTGCACGGTGTGCAGCTGACGCTTGGCGATAGTCGACTCCACGAACTCGCCCTCGCTCATGTACCCCCTGGCGACGACGACGCGGATGGTCTTCGCCTCGGAGTTGTGGTCCGTGCTCACGATCTTCACGTGCGTGTACGACTTGCCGGGATCGAGATCACCCGGATCGAATGCGACTGACAGATTGAGCGGCATTGTCTTCTCCTTTGGTTGGTCCCCTGTTGCTCCCCAGCCATAACACGGGCCGCCCACCTAGCGCTAGGTTGAGGGCTCCATGTAAGTCCTTATCCATGCCACGAGGTTGATTTCTCCGGTAGTCCCGACCGCGTGATAGATCACGCGGAACCGGAGCCCGGCCGGAACCTTCGTTGTCTCCTCGGAAACGAACGGGCCGAGCTTTCCGTCGTCGGCGAGAAAGAGGTCGTCGCTGAATTGGCCCACGACGACCCAGCCGCCCTGTCCGTCCGGAGCCACGACATAGAACATGATGTGGTCGCCGCCCTCGCCAGGCGTGAAGTCGCCCCACACCTTTCCCTCTGCGCCGTTGAGGTAGCGAGTCTCGGCGAGCGGCACGTCGATGATCACCGGGTCGGCTTGCGGCAGCGTGATCTTCTTCGCCAGTCCAAGCGGGCGCAGCGGCGAGCCGACAGCTGCGGGGTTGAGCGCGACGACGGGCGTGCCGTCCCCCTTGACCGGAGTAGCCGCGCCGGCCGTCTCGACGACGGTGATCTTGTTCGCGTCGATGGTGTGAGTCGGATCGTTCGGGCACGCAGTCGGTGCACCTTCGACGTCGTCACGCCAGACGTACTTGTAGGCTCCTTCCGTCGAGCACCACACCCTGTACTTGCTGACTGCCGTCATCTCACACCTCGAAGAACATGCTCAGCGACGCCGCGTAGATCGCAGGCGACGGGTTGCCAGCCACCATGCCTTGGAACTCCCAGATCGCCGGGCCGGTCGGGACGTTGGCAAGCGTGCCGATGTCGATCAGCGTCGGGTCCTCGTCGTTGATCTCGTATGGCCCAGCGATCACTTCGTCGTTGGTGACGTCGTAGATCCGCACCTCCGCCGTCTTCGCGGCGTTGCTCGTCCACCCGACGAACTTGATCGACGTCAAGCCGGCTTGCATATGCGCCGTGCCGGGGAACACCCACTGCGCCATCACGTCCCAAGCCGTCTTCGAGTAGGTGTAGACGTAGGCGGCCAGTCCAGACGCCCACGACAGACAGATCATCTTCCCGACCGCCACGCGCAGGCTCTCGTCGGCGCCGTCGTCTTGTTCGGCGAGCGCGATGCCAGGGCCAGCCACCAGCTTGTCGGCGAGGTAACCTTCGTCGGTGTCATTGGCGCTGACCTTCACCCGCTCGTCGTCGGACTCGATAAGGACTGACTCATTGCCCCCATCGTTCTGCTCGGTGAGCGCGACGTAGTCGCCCGGCGCGAGCTTGCTGTCGAGGTAACCTGGCGTAGTGTCATTCGCAGACACCGCCACCTTCTCGTCCTCGGAAGCGCCCCCGGTCGCCTTGATCTCGAGGGTCTCGTCGCCACCGTCACCTTGCTCTGTGAACTCAATCCCGTCGCCAGCGACGAGCTTGCCGTTGAGGTAGCCGGAGGTGGTGTCATTACTGCTGACGCGCGCTTTCTCGTCTGAGCCTTCACGCGGGTCGAAGACGCCGGAGGCATCACGAAACTGGAGCGCCCCGTTGACGTATCTACTGGTACCGGGTTCGGTGGGTGCTTCCGTCTGCTCGATCCACTGGATCTCGTCGACGGTCTCGCTTCGGACGGTCATCAGCCACGGGCCTTCCGGCGCGCCGGCTTCTTCTTCGCCGGCTTCTTCTTCGCGGCCTTCTTGGGCGTGCGCTTCGTGGCCTTCTTCGGCTTGGCCGCTGCCCGCTTCGTCTTCTCCAGCTCGGCCTTCTTCCGCCGCTCTTCGAGCGTGCCGTTGGCCTGGCGCGCAGCCTCCGCAGCAGACCTCGGGGCGTCATCCGCCGGAGTGCCGCCCTCGCCGTCCTTGACCAGCTCGAGCGACGTCTCCAGCTTCACGACCTCCGCGCGCCGCATCTTGGCGATCAGCTCGACAGCGTCCTTCATGCCGTCAGCGCGGCCGCCGGCCGCGACCGCCTTCTGCTGCTCGACGTCGGCCAGGTGATCAAGGAAGTCGCCCACGCGAGTGAGCCACCTCCGGAGAAGGTCGCCGACGCGTACAGCGTCGAGCCCGTCCTCAATCTTGCCCGCCTTCAAGTCCTTGTCGACTTCGCCGATCAAGGCCGCAGGGATCTTCTGCGCCGCCTGACGAAGCGCGGCCGTAGAGCCGGCCGCCTCATGGGCGGCTTTCAGCTGCCCCTCGTACTGGTCTTCGATGTCGGCGCCGATCTCGTTTGCTATCGAGATCTTCATCTGGGCTTTATGAGGGTTCACTCGTCGCCTCCGCTATGATCAGCTACCCCAGACGACCATGGCGAGCTGGTCAGGGTTGGACCCGACGCCGCGCAGCGGATACTCGCACAGCAGGTCGCCGTTGGCCGCGCTCGTGCCCGGGTAGAAGTCGTGGTTGGCCGACGCGTCCGCCCCCAGGCGCGCGAACTCGCCGTTGAGGTAGACGTCGACGTCGTCGACGAAGGTCCCCACGCCGGAGTAGTCCGGCAGCTGGGCGTCGAGGTTGGGAGAGCCGCCGGCCCCGGTGATGTTGGTGTTCGCCGCCACGTTGGCGGTGAGCGTTGCGTGGCCCTTCACGCGTGCGGCCTTCTGGCTCGCCTGGATAAGCATGTTGGCCAGGGACACCTCGCCGAACTCGGTGTCCAGATCGCTCCACTCCTGTTGCGTCTCCACCGCCTTCAAGGGCACGCTGAAAGTCGAGCCCGCGCGGTTGGCGTCGTCGAACAGCAGCTCGTTGGCCGCCTCCAGGGTCAGGTCACCAGAGCCACCAGACGCGACCTTGAGCGCTCCGCCGCTGTCGATCTGGTTGGCGGTCACGCCGATGTTGATCGTGGTCCCGGCCGCGCCGGTGTCCACCTTCACGCCGTTGAGGAAGTCGCTGACCACGGCGTCGACGTCGAACTCGTCGACGTCGTCCTCGACCGCCACCTTCGACGTGCTGCCGGCCGACCCTTCGATGATCCGGAAGAGGATGGCCTGGGCGTCGTCACGGACCTGCCACTCCAGGCCAGCACCCTCGAGATCGAGGATGGCGTTGGTCACGAGGTCGACCGGGGTGACGCCCTGATTGGTGTAGGCGGTCTGCCGGTCGACGGTCCCCGCGCCGCTGCCCACGTCGACGATGGCGCCGCGCAGGAAGTCGTGCTCGGTGAGGTCGGTGAAGCGCACGCGCTCACGACTGGTGTAGTTGATGTCCTGACCCTGGATGTCGCCCGCGGGGCACGCCTCCAGGTCGTCGAAGGTCGCGTTGGGGCGCACGAAGCTGAGCTGGGCCCGGTTGGGGGTCGTGCCCGTCATCGTGTGCTCGTCGGTGCCGCTCTCGGTCTGGAACAGGGCCCAGACGCGCCGGCCGCTCGACAGGATGGGATCGCCGCTGTCGGCGTCGACGATCTCGCAGAGGTTGGCCGGGTTGAGCGCGTGCCCACCCGCCACCTCGGTGAGCGCGTGCGTGCCGAAGGTGCCTCCGTGCGCGGCCGCAACCGTGCCCAGGGTCGTCACCGCGCCAACGGCCGCGGTCGTGTTCGCCGGCAGCTCGGCGAGGGCCAAGACGACGAAGTTGTCGGCGCCGCCGACGGTGACGTCGGTCCCCACGTGGCTGACGTCGCGCAGGATGCGCTTCTTCTCAAGGGCGTGGATCGCAGCGTTGACCGCGTCGATGCCGCGGACGGTGCCGTCCTCGAGCGCCGTCGGCTTGGTCAGCGCCGCGAACCAGTCGCCGGTGGGGAAGCTGTCGCCGTCGCGGTTGTGCAGATCCTGTAGCTTGGACCGGATGGCGTTGAGGTCGTACGCCAGGTCGGTCGCATTGGTCTCGTAGTTCGCCTCCGACGGAGCGATGTTGTCGAGGAAGCCCACCGCAGAATCGCGGGAGCTGGCCACCTGGGCATCTTGACGCAAGAATGTGCGAGGCATGGTCTCTTCCTTCTTCCCCCGTCGTTACACGTCAGGTTCGTAATCCGCGGCCAGTTTCTCCCAAGCCAGAAGACCGCTCCCGGCGGTCAACGTAATCGTATCATATCCTGTGCCGACACCCCCGCTCTCGCTGATCGAGTAGTCGCCACCCCGCTCCAAGCTCACCCCGTTCCGGTACACCTTCTCCGTCTCGGCGATGAACAGCTCTGGCGTCGTGAACACCAGATTGACGTTGTCCTTGACGCCCGCCAGCGGCCGCTGCCGCTTGCGCTCGACCGCGAGACTGTTGAGCACAGCCAGGACGGTAGCGAGGTTGACGGGGACACCGTCTTTCCAGTCGGCCGTGCCCAGTACCTGGCGAAGCTGCGAGATGACGAAGTCGAGGAACTCTTCGAGGTCGTCGGCGACAGCTTCGGCTTGCAGGATCTGCGCAGGGGTCTTCTGATCGTCGTAGGTGCTCGACTCACGCGTCTCACGGAGCCGTAGTAGCTGGCGTGGGGACACGTAGCCACCTCCCAGCTCCTGAGCTTACCCGCGCCGTTTGGCGGCGACAAGCTCGACGCTGGCGGTGCCGCCGATGCCTTTGAGCCAGACCTTGTCGATCTCCAGCGGCCCAGACCACTCACCGTGCGGCGTCTCCGCCGCCGGCACCGGAACTTGGATGTAGTTGGCGTTGGCCGTGAAGTCTTCCTCGTTGAAGTACACCCGCACCGGAAAGAGGGTCGTGCGGATGCGCACCCAGATCGACGACGACGGGAAGTCGTGAGACCGCCCGGTCGTATCGATCGCGGCGCGCAGAACATGCGGGTAGCCGCCCCGGGTCTGCACCAGGCTCATGGGTCACTCCTTCCCGGGCGCGCGCTACTCGGCGAGCTGCCCGTCCACAGTGCCGATCACGACGAGGTGCAGCACCTCGGTGTCCGCACCACCCAGCACGTCGAAGCCGCCCACCGCGATGGTCGACTGGTCGACGGTCGCGCGCGAGGCGGTCTCACCCTGGACGATCACCACGTAGCTGGTGTTCGCCATCTTCTTCATGCCCACGGCCTCAAGATCGACCGAGAACGGCGCGGCGCCGCTCTGGGTGACCTGCTTGGCCTGGACGGTGATGCCGGCCTCTGCCGCGCCCGCCAGGTGCTCGATCCCCTGGTCGTGCAGGAAGGGCATGTAGTCGGACGCCTTCTTGGCGTGTGTTCCGCTCATAGCTCAGTCCTCCGTCAACCGCCGCGCCTGCGCGTGGTGGCCTTCTTCTTGGTGGTCTTCTTGGCCGCCGGCTTCGGACGCGCTGTGCGCGCGCGAGCTGCGCCCTCGTCATCCGGGTCGTCGGCCGGGGGCGGCGGGGGCGCCACGGGCGGCGGCAGGTCTGACGGCGGGAACGACGGCTGCGAGGCCGCCGGCTGCCGTGTGACGTGCTTGGCCCAGCTGCCTGGGTCCTTGAGCAGCAGCTGCGCGTGCTCGTCGGCCACGTCGCGCATCACGCCGTCGTCGCCGACCACGTACCGCACGCCGCCGACACCCAGCGCCTGGCCGCGCATGTGAGCCATCTTGCACTTGAGGTCCATCGGGCTCTCCTACCCCTGATTCCAGACTTTCGGTAGATGCCCCAGCCTGGCGGCTCACGCCGCCAGGCTAGAGTCTACCAGCTCGTCAGCCGTTGACCTACGCGTAGGTCTCCGACCCGACCGCGCGGCCCAGGTTGGTGAACAGCACGTTCTTGAGCGGGGTGTAGAGCACCGGCACGATATAAAGAAGTTGCATCCAGCGGATCGACGTGTCGATGGTCGCCAGCGGGATCTTCACCAGCGGCGCGAGCTGCTTGATGGACATGTTCTCCACGTTGCCCTGGAACAGGAACGCGGAGGTGGTGCCCGGCAGCTTGGCGTTGGTGTCGGTCAGGGTCTGCTCACCCGTGCCCGCGCCGTTGGCGATGCGCGCGATCAGCCGCTCGGTGCCGGCCGCGCCGCCCTTCACCGACCGGTACAGCTCGTACCAGTCGACGTCGGGGGTGGAGCCCGGCGGGGTCACGCCCATGTCGATCTGCTCGCCGGCGCCGCCCACCGCGACCGCGGTCATCTGGAGCTTGGCGCTGCGCCCGTGCCGGTTCACGGCCACGACCGCGTACTGGTAGGTGCCCACCTCGTCGGCGGTGAACTGGGAGCCGCTGCCGCTCGAGGCCGGCGCGGTGGTCTCGGTCGGGGTCGCCGGCCGGTCGGCCACCTTGCCGATCGCGGTCGCCGTCGGCGCGCCGCCGTCGGTGATGAACACGTCGGGCTGGAACCGCACCGGGCCGGCGGGGCTGTCCCACCCCTTGATCTGGGTGCGGACGATGCCGTCGCGGTCGGTGAAGGGGTCGTGGCGCTCCTTGGGGAAGAAGATCTTTGCCAAATCGCTGATCGGACCCGGTGCACCGAACAAGTCAGTGGGAGTTCCGAATCCGGGGGCATCCGACACGATCAGCGCCGCGTCGGTGAGCACGTCCTCGCTCCACGGCTTGCCCCGCATGTCGATGACCTTGGTCCCGCCGTCGACCATCTGCTTCTCGAAGCCGTCGAACTGGAGGCTCGAGAGGCTGGAGTCGCCGTTGAACAGCGCCCGCTCGGTCATCTTGAGCAGGTGCATGGTCCCGTTGACGGTCTCCTTGTTGATGACGTTGCCGTGGGCCGGGCGCACGAGGCTCATCACGTGGGTGACGCGCCGCAGCGTGCCCAGGTACTTGACAACAGCGAACTTTCTCTCGTACTTGCTGTCATCCTCGGTCGGGAGATCACCCTCGTCGATGAACCCCGCATCGAGGTTTTCTCCGTATGATTCCAGCAGGTTGAACTCCTCAACCGTGTTATAGGCTGGAATCTTGGTGCACATCTTCCAGAGGCGAATGTGCTCCATACGGTACTGGACCGAGCGGAGGGTCGCCTCGAGTGACTCCACTCTGAGACTGAATCCGTCGCCCGCCGTCACCGCGCCCGGGGGGTTGATGCTCTGGCCGGCGCGGAGCGCCTTGTTGAGGTCGTCCACGTCCCTCTGCGTGGCGGACCCGAAGCCGTCGACGCCTTCGTAGTCCCGCCAGGTGACCATGTTGCTCATCTCGTCATCCTCCTGCCCCGCTCAGGGGCCGCCCTGTAGGGCTGGGGTGTGCGCGCTCACTGCGCGCGGTTGAACGGCGCCCTACTGGGCCGCCCGGAACGCCTGCATCTCCTCGAGCAGCTGCGGCGACATGTCCATGGTGCCGTCGTACTTGGCGATGGCGATCGAGAAGTCCTCGCCGCACTTCGCCACCGGCCCCTCGCCGGCGTCGACGCTCTTCTCGAGCATGGACTGGAGCGTGTCCAGCACCTCGCTCTTGGTCATGTCCTCGAGCTGGCCACCACCGGCGGGGCCGCCGCTGCCGGCCGGGTCGCCGTGGAAGCTCTTGTTGAGCGGCTGCGCGCCCTGCACGCCCTGGCTCTTGGGCTCGCGCGCCGGCTGCTCCAGCGCCACGCCCAGCTTGTCGGCCATGCTCTTCACGAGCTTGCCGGTCTGGGCCACCGCGTTGGCGAGCACGATGTTGAACTCGTGCTGCCGCTTGTCGCGGCCCTCGACGTGCTCGGACAGCACGTCCATGCTCTTGGTGAGAGCCTCGTGCTGAGCCTTGAGGAAGGCGCTCACGTCGAGCGCCTGGACGATGTCCTCGTCCTCGTCGAAGCCCTTGCGCAGGTCGTCGGAGAGAGAGGGCTCGCTGTCGGCGTCGCTGTCGCTCTTGCCGAGCAGCTGGAACAGCTCGTCCTTCTCCTCGTCGCTGATGTCGTCGCCCTGGGCCTTCGACAGCAGCTCCTGCTTGCGGCTGGTGGTGTCATCGCCATCGATCAAGGTCTCGAGCGCCTCCAGGCTCTTCTCGAGATCACCTTCCGTCAGGTGCTCCGACTTCTCGTTCATGTCCTCTTCCTCCGCTTCGGCGTCGTCACCGTCGTCGGCTTCCTCCGCCTGGGTTTGCTCTTCCTTCTTCTCTTCGGCCTCGGCCTCGGCGTCAGGTCCCTTCTCTTCCGCCTCGCCGTCGCCGCCGTTGTCGAACCCGTTGCTCATGGTCGCCTCACAGCTTGCCCTGGCGCTTGAGCGCCCTGGCCGCGGCGACGAAACGTCGCGCGCTTTCCAGACTTGCGTTGGGGAGCCTGTCCTGCACCCAGCTGATCGCCTCAGCGTCAGTCAGGCTCTTCTTCGCGCGCTTCTTCGCGCACCCCTCGCACTCGCAGCCCTCCGGGTGCACGTCGCGCTCCAGACTCTCGGTCGCGAGCACCTGGCCGCTGGTCGCCGGTGGACCGCCCGGGTTGGCCGGGCCCATGGCGAGAGCCTTGTCCAGACTCTCGACCTCAAGCTCGCCAGACTCGACGGACTCCAGACTCTTGCTCAGCAGCTCGAGCTTGGTGTCCGGGTTGACCGGGCAGTGCGTGATCGCGATGTTGCGCACCATGGCCTTCGCGATGGTCTTCTTCTTCGGGCCGGTGCGCTGGAGGATCTTGCCCTCGACGGAGAAGCCCAGGCGCCTGGGGGTGCCCTGCAACGCCTTGCCCATCTCCCAGACCTTCTTCGCATCGGTGGTCTCGAGAAGGTAGCCCTCCGCCCAGTGGCCGTCGCGGGTCGCGGTCGTGCCGTCGGGGAGCGTCTGCCCCTTGCGGAAGTAGTCGACATTCTCGGGGTAGCCGAGCACATCGGTGAGCTTCTTCCCGTGATTATTGTTGAACCAGCCCGCGGACACCGCCTCGGAGAAATCCAGAGACCTCTGGAGGATGGTCTCCTTCTGCTTGTCCTGCCTGTCGGTCGAGACGATGCCGCCGATGCGCCAGCGCTTCCCCTTCGGCGCTCCAGCCTTCTCGAAGAAGCTGACTGGCACCTCGAATTGGAACGTGTCTCGGCTCACCGTGTCTCCAAACAACGAAAGGGGCAGCTCGGCTGTGCCGAACTACCCCTTCCGGACCTTCCGCGCGCGATGCGCGGTCCCTACGGGCTCGATCAGTTTCCAGACACCCTAGCCCTGACCCCTCCAGACTGTCAACGTCTACTTCCTGAGCACGAACCGCTCCGCCAGACGGGGCTCTCCGGCACCCAAGGTCACCGGCAGGTAGAAGCGGCTCTTGCACCACTTGCAGCGCGCCTCGCAGCGGCCGTCGTCGTGGAACACCAGGGGCCCGTCAATGCGGAGCTTGGTGTCGTTTCCAGACTTCTGCATGAGCTTGTTGCGGCACCTGGGGCAGCGGACGCTCACGTCAGACCTCCGTTGCCGTCGAGGTAGATGACCTCTGCCAGCTCGTCGTCGGGATCGACGTTGCGCGCCTTCGGCTTCGGCCGCATCAGGTTCTTGCGCCCCACGCGGTCGATGCGCTCGCGGTTCTCTTCCGCCCACCCGCTGCCGACCAGGCCGCTAGGCTCGAGGGGGATGACGTAGCGGAGCTGGCGCGGCGCTGGCCGCCCCATGTCCCACGCCTGCGGGTCTTGCTTTCCAGCCTTTGTCTCCGGCCAGGTCATCCGGTCACGCAGCTCTTCCGGGTCGACCACGTCGATCGGCGGCGCCGGCCGCGGGGCCTTCCCCTCGTAGTTGGCCGCGGTGCCGTAGCTCTTCGGCCAGGCGCCGGCAACCCAGTCCCGCGCGGCCGCTTCCGCCGGGTGCACCCCGGCCTTCATCATCTCGCCGCGGTCGGCCTTCGTGATCCCCACCCAGCGCTTGAAGGCGTCGATGTCCATCGCCTGGATGCCGCCGTAGCGGCGCAGGTCGGTCATGTGCGCCAGGTAGGCGTCGACGGCGTGGCTCTCGTGGATGAAGCCCAGGAAGCACTTGTCCTCGTCGAAGCTCCCCGTGTCCGGGTCGAGCTGGTGGATGATGTAGACCTGGCGCGCGCCTGGGTCCGGGCCCAGATAGACGTCGATCTCGTCCTCGTCGGCGCCGGTGGTCGAGCGCACGTAGCCGTAGGGCAGCAGCATGTAGGTCTCGCCCGGGGTGCCGTCGGGGTCGGTCCACTTGCGCACGGTGCCCGGCCGGTTCTCGATCAGCACCGGGATGCCCTGGTACCAGACGAGGTCGCTCGTCTCGTAGGCCTTCACGAGGTCGAACTCGTCGGCGATGGCACGCGCCATCTCTTCGTGGCTCTGGTAGCGCACGCCCAGCTCGCCGCCCGGCACGAGGTCGCCGTCCTCGTCGAAGCCCCATCCGTCAGGCACACGCACGAGCTGGCACTGGCAGTGCGGATGCACCGTGCCGACGACGGCTTTCCAGTCCTTCGCCTTCTTCCCGAAGTTGCTGCCGTTGGCCTCGAGCCAGGAGAGGCGGAAGATGCGCGGGATGCCGCCCACGGTGTGGAGCCTGATGCAGTGCTCGCACGCGTTGGGCATCGGGATCTTGGCGACCCACGGGTCGTCGAAGCGCGCGCGGAAGTTGTCGGCGACGCCGTTCTGCATCGCCTGTTGCTTCTCGGTGACGGCAATGCGGTCGAAGTCGCGCTGCCAGTCGCCGGTCGCCCAGCCGAGACTGCTGCGGATAGTGCGCGCCGACTTGCGCTTCTCGACGGCCTCGCTGACGGTCGCCTCGATACGCTCCCGCATCTGCTGACGCAGCCGCGACTCTTCCGCGACGATGAACTGGTCGGCTTGCTGCACGACGCGCTCGCCCAGGCCGACGATGAACTGGCCGGCGTGGTGAGAGGCCCAGTCAGAGGCGCGGCGCTCGACGTCAGTGAGCGCGATGGGGGCGTTGGGCAGCTGCGACTTGAACTGCTCGTAGGTCATCTTGTCGAGCGCGCCCGACTCGAGCTGCCCGACGAGCTGCCCGAAAAGGTAGGCGTCATTGACCGCGGCCATCTCCGGGTCGAGCAGTCCTCGCGCCTCCAGCTCGTCGAGCGTCTCCTGGGGCAAAGTCGCCATGCCGACGTAGTTGGCCACGAAGGCATTGTGGTGCCGACGGATGATCTCGCGGATCTCGTGCAGCTGCTCGTCGGTCAGGAGCATCAGGCCGCGCCTTCTTTGGCCGACTCGGGCTCAGCTTCCGGCGCCGCCCAGTGCGTATCGTCCTGCGCGCCCTCGGCATCCATCGCCGCCAGGCCGGAGATCACCGGCACCGCGTCGTAGTGCACCGGCGCGGCCGGGCCGTGCTTCCCGAACGACTGCAACACGCCCGCGGAGACGATCTGCGCCACGTCGTGGTGGTCCTGGCCGTCGTGGTCGTAGTCGTCGCCCCCGTCGATGGGTGGCGGCTTCGGCGGCGCCTGGGGCGGCTGCTTCTTCGCCTGGGCCTTCGACAGGATGTCGGCGAAGTCGACGAGGGAGATGCCACCGGTCATCGCCTTCGCGAAGGCTTCGATGCCGGTCACCTTCGCGATGGTCTGCCAGAGCACCCCGTGGTCGGTGTCGCTACCGCCCTCTGCGTCCCACATACGCCACTGGGCCATGCCCAGGCGCAGCTCTTCGGGATCGTCCTGCTTGTAGCTCGCGCTGCGCCCCAGGGCGCCCTCAAACTCGCGGTAGAGGTCGCCGTCGGCCGCGATCTTGCTCGCGAGCTTCGTGGCCGCGTCGCCCTTCGCGCCGGTGAGATGCTGGAGCACCCGCGCGTCGATGCACCCGACGTTGCTGTAGCCGAGCAACTCGAGGCAGAAGCTGATCTTGGCGTTGGCCAGGCCACCGCCCCCGTGCTCCTTGAAGCCCGGATGCTCGCGCAGCCAGTCGCGCAGCTCGGGGCCGTGGTCGGGGAACTTCTTGATGCCCTCTTCGATGATCGCGCGCGAGGCCTTCGTCTTCCGGAACTCTTCGGTGCGCGCGTTCTGCACGCCCAGGGGGCGCATGATCTGCGTCAGCTCTTCGAGCTTGCGCTCGCCCTCCGGCCTGGTGAGCCACTGCTCGACCTGGGGCCAGACGCGCTCCTGCACCTTCGCGGAGGTCCGCTTCGACGTGATGGCGAAGAGGGCGATGGCGTCGATCACCGAGCCCGGCAGGTTTCCAGACTTACGCATCTCCGCCAGGCGCTGCATGTGCTTGCTCGCGCGCTGCACACCTTCCTTCTCGTAGCGCGCCGGGTCGTTCTGGGTGGTGTCGACCCATTGGCCATCCCAGCCCGGGTCTTCCTTCCACCCGTAGCGCTTCCACCAGTCCTTGCCGCCAGCCATGCGCTTGCCGCTGCTCTTCTTCGAGTGCACCGCGTGCTCGAAGCCGTGCTCCTTGGCGACCTTCTTCGAGACCTTCTCGCCGTGGTAGATCGCGTGCAGCGTCGAGCGCGCGTGCAGCTTCTCCGGCTTCTCCTTGAGGTCACGCGCGGGCTTGTCCTCGGAGCCGGACCACTTCTGCTTGAACTCGTCGCCGGACATCTCGTGTGCACCGCGCTGGTGCTCGCCAGGCGTGTGCGTACGCGTCCACGTGTTGTTCTGCTCGTTGTGGTAGAGCCGCGCCTTGCGCTGCTCGTTGACTGGCAGCCGGTGGCGCATCTTGCCCGCGTTGGGGTCGTACGGAATGGTGTGCTCGGGGTCCGCCCACTTCCCGCCCTTGGGACCGATGTACGGGCCGCCGCCGGTCATCGCCTTGATGAAGGCCTCGCCGTCTTCCTCGGAGATCTCTCCGCTGGCGACGAGCGACTTGAACATCTCGAAGAGGTCGAGGTGTTCGCCCTTCTCTTCCTTTGCCTTCACCGGCGTGCGCTTGAGCTGTTTGCGCTGACGCTTGCGGGGTTCCTTCTCCGCGGGCTCAGCCGGCGGCCCAGCTTCGACGCGGGCCATGAAGTCCGTCGACGACTCACCTTCACGGCGACCGCCGTACTGCGCTTCGATGACGTCAGTCACCGGCCGGATGCTGCTGGTGTACGACAGCTCCCAGTAGGAGTCGTCGGCCGTCTTCCTGGGCCGCAGCGTCACGCCGCCCGCCCTGGAGTCGTGGTTGAAGGTGTCCTCGCGGATCGTCACCGCGTCGTTTCCAGCCTTTCGCTGGTCGCGGAACCACCCGCGCAGGAAGGTCGCCTCCTTCGGCGAGATCTTCACCCCGGACCAGCCACCGCCCTCGACGGGCTCTTCCCGCTCCTTGCGGTGCAGCTGCTTCACGCGCTTGGCCAGCTCGTCTGGCACCTCGTCGAGGTAGGTGGCCGCGATCTCGTTCGTCTTGTGGAAGAAGGGGCGCACCGTCTCCTTGCGCCGGCGCAGGTCGTCGTGCGCGAGCACCTTGCGCGACAGCTCGCCCAGGCCCGTGGATGCGTGGCGCGCCATAGCGCGCGCCTCGGGGTCGCGATCCTTCTCGCTCGCCATCTCGTCTTCGAGGTTCGACAGGTCGGTGAGCAGCCGCGCGATGCGCCCGGCCGTCGCCTTGTCCCCGGGCAGGGTGAACTTTCCAGACTTCTGGTCGAAGTGCCGGTGAAGCTCCTGATAGGCCGCGCGCTCTTCATCGTCGAGGCCGTGCCCCTCGGGATCGGTCGCGAACTCCGCCACCCGGGACTCGAAGGTAGTCACCGCCCACTGGGGCACCTTGACCGTGGGGCCAGTCGGCTTCTCCGTTGTCACTTCTGGCGCGTTGGTCGTGCCTGGGGGCTCGTAGGCGAAGGCCTGGCCACCGCGGTCACCGGCTGCGTAGGACCGGTCGAGCCGGCCCTGCTTGTAGAGCTTCTCCAGCGTCGAGCGAATGGCGTCGCTCAACTCCCGGTCGTCGAGCATCTTCGCGTGCTCGGGGAGCGCGGCCTGCTTGTAGTAGTCCTTGAGCCACGCCACGGTCAACGAGGGCTCCTTGGACATCCCGGTCCCACTCCGCCACCGCTCGTACGCGTCGGTGATGAAGCGCGGCAGCTCGCCGGCAAACCACTCGCGCGTCTGCGCGCGGCGATCCGCCTGGCGCTGCCCGACGTCAGGGGGCTTGGCCTCGGGCTCGTGCACCTCTGTCGAGACCGCCTTGCCCTCGTCGGTGACCGTCGCCTGGATCGCCTGCACCAAAGCCGCGTTAGGCTTCTCACCGCGCAGCTCGGCCAGAACGCTCTCAACGGAGACGTCGGTGTTGAGCCACCGGTTCTCTTCCTCTGTGAGGACACGCCCCTCGTTCTGCTTCTTGGTCAGCTCGATCTTGTACTTGAGCAGCGACGAGATGGCGGTGTCGAAGTCATTGCCCTCCGCCGTCACCCAGTAGACGTTGACGGGCTTGTCCTGGCCGGGCCGGTGGGCACGCGCCTCTGCCTGGCGGAACTCCATGGCCGTCCAGGGCAGGTCATTGAAGACCACCTTGTCGACGGACGTGAGCGTAGCTCCCTCCTGCAACGTATCCATCGTCCCGACGAGCACGCGGGCCTTCTCGTTCTCGTCGCGCGTCGACGGCTTGAACTTCCGCTTGATGCGCTCGCGGGCCTCGTCGCCAGTCTCGCCGAAGTGCAGTTCGGCCAGGCCGTCCTCGCGCTCGTTGAATCGCTTGGTCAGCTCTCGCGCGGCCCCCTTGCTGTTCGTGAAGACCAGCACGTTGCTGTCGCTGCTGTCGAGGATCTCGTTGACGAAGTCCGCCGTCATCGGCGCCTTGGCCTGCGCCAGCGCGGTCTTGATTCTGCTGTAGTCGCCGATGCCGTATTGCAGCATCCCCTCGAGCAGGCCGGCGGCGCTCTCACTGCCCTCCGACGCCTTCATCTGCAACTCTTGGATACGCTCCCGCAGCGCCTCGACTGCCTCATCTGCGATGACGTCGGCTTCCTCCGGGGTCTTCCCCTTCTCGATCGCGGACGCGCGCGTGAACCACCTCTCGTTGTTCACGAGCTTCTCGTGGTCGGTCGGGAGGTCAGGCGCCCCGGGCGCCTTGTGCGGCAGCAACTGCAAGGTCTTCGGCGGCAGGTCTTTGAGGACGATGTCCTTCTGCCTGGCCAGGTAGAAGTCGCGCATCTCCGACCAGAGCTGACCGGTGGTGCGGTCCTTGATGACGTTGCGTTGGTAGTCGCCCCACTCGCCGCGCACGGTGCGATAACCGTACTTGCCCGGCCGCACCATCTCAATCTGCGTGATCAGGTCGTCGCGCTTGTTCTTGACGGCCGTGCCCGACAACAGGATCTTGTGCGGCGTCGACTCGCCGAGCTGTTGGATCGCCTTGGTGCGCTTCGCCCCAGGATTCTTCATCCGATGCGACTCGTCCATCACCATCACCTCGAAGCCGGCAGCTGCGAGGTAGGGAGTGAACTTCGCGACGGACTCGTAGTTGATCGTCGCCAGGTTGGCGTCGGCGAGTCCCAGGCGCTCCGCGATGATCTGCTCGTCGCTCTTCTCGAAGAAGCTGGCGAGCGGGTCGTACGGCTTGCCCGCCTCTTTGTCGGCCGCCTCCTGAGCCTTCTTCTCCTTGGCGAGCTTGCGCTTCTCCTTGAGCAGCGCCTTGCTGTTCAACTCCTTGCCGACGAAGTGGGTGGGGAAGAATTGGTCCGCCTCTTCCACCCAGGTGCGCCGCACCGTCTTCGGGCAAATCACGACGGTCTTCTTCCCGGTGACGGCGGCGTAGGCCAAGACCTGGAACGTCTTGCCCAGTCCCATCTCGTCGCCGAGCATCGCGTTGCCGTCCTTGTCGAGCAAGAACCGGATGCCTTCATTCTGATACGGGAAAGCCTTGAACTCCGGGTTGAGCTTCGCAGCGACTTCGGGGATCGGCTGGCGGAGCTGTGCCTGCCTCGCATCTTCCTTCGCTCGCGCCTCGTCGAAGCCCTCGGTGACGATGGTCATCTCGGGGTCGACTTCCTTGATGTACCGGAGAGCCGCCTCCGCGGTGTCGATGTCGAAGACGTGCACGCCCCAGGGTTGCGTCGTCGAGTCCCACCACGTCAGGGCCGTGAGGTAGCCGGCCTTGTTCGAGAAGATCTTGGAGAGCTTACCCTTCGGGAAACGGAACTCGATCGTGCCCTTGTCGGGGTTGACCTTCGCGCCGACCGCCTTCTTGTAGGTGCCGTCGGCCAGGCCGCGCCAGACCGCGTCGACAGGGCTCTCCGACTTGACGGCCGCCTCGAGCGCGGCCTTCTCTTCTGCCGCGCGCTCCTTGGGGGTCTTACCCCTGGGGGGAGTGTCGGGGAAGATGGCGTCGGGGATGATTTCGACGAGGCCCTTCTTGTAGGCGTCGAAGTCGAAATCGTCCCACTCCTTCAACACGTAGACGCCGCGAGCTGGGAACATGCCCAGGCCCTTGTGGTAGGCGTGCACCTCTTCCCAAACCGCACGGTCCTTGATGTAAGCGTCGACCTTGACGTTGAGGCTGCCGAACGTCGGGTGAATGCCCCACACGACGGGCATCGGGTCTTGCGGCGCGTTGCCGTACTTCGGGTCGTGCGCGGAGATGCCGGCCGCGTAGTAGTCGTGGGGGTTCTGCTCGAGGATCTGTCGACGGTACTTGTAGAGCAGCTTGCGCATCTTGTGCAGACTGCCCCGCACGCTCTCCCATCGCTCCATGTCGTGCGACGAGAAGCCGGTGGCGTCGCGCTCCCGACTGTTCAAGCGTTGCAGCTCGTACAGGCCGTCGCCGATGGTCTGGCAGACGAGCGTAGCCTTCTCGTCGCCGTACCGCTCCCCCTTGTCGTGCTCCTTCGCGTGCTCGACCTTGTGCCTCACCTCCGCCTTTACCTTGCCGTGCTTGGCCGGGTCCCAGTGGATGGTGTGCTTCGGGTCCGCCCAGAGACCACCGCGGGGGCCGATGTACGGCCCGCCCTTCGGGGGCGCCTTCTTCTTTCCAGCCTTTTCCAAGCTCTTCTCACCGTCCTCGTCGACAGCCTGGCCCAGCACCTCTGCGATCTCCGCGTTCATCGACTTGAGCTGGTCCCCGTAGGCCTCGCGCAGCCGGCCGTGCAAGTCGCGCAGCACCTGCCAGTGCAGGTCGACGGAGGCCTCGCGCAGGCTCTTTTCCAGGCTTTTCGCGAGGGCCGGGTTGAAGGGCCTGACCTGTTCGGCCAGGCTCTTCACCATCTCCGTGCCCTTATCCCGCAGCTCCGCGGGTTCGGCCTCAAGGCGCAGTTTCATCGCGGGCCCCTCTACGAAGCGTCACCCCAGACAGCAAAGACACCGGTGACGTCGGCGTCGACCGGCGCCTCCAGCTCGAGCTGGGACAGGTCGCACTCCATCAGGAGCTTCGCGTACGACGCGCCCCCGGCCTTCCGCAGCTGGATGTCGTCGGTGCTGCCGTTGAGGCGCACGACGCACTCCTGGTCGACCTTGAGGTAGAAGCCCTTGACCGCGTCGACGTCACCGAAGGGCAGCGACTCGGTCACCGTCTGGGCCACGCGGACCTTGGTGCTGGCCGCGCGCTGAAAGCCGTCGCTCTGGGTCTGAGCCAGAGTCTCGTCGGTGTCGAAGAGCTTGTCCTTGAACTCGGTGTCGTCTCCGATCCTCACGATGACCGTGTGCCTCACTCGCATGGTGTCTCCCTAGAGCTTGAGGTCGATGACGACCGCGTCTCTTCCGTAGGACTCGCTTCGTCCGAAGGGGGAGGGGGCCCCGCCTTCTCCTCCCCCTCCCGCGGCCGCAGCTGCTGGAGGTGGGCCAGCCTCAGCCTCGCCAGCTTCTTCTTCCTCCGGCTGTTCGCCGCCCATCTGCTCCGCGAACCCCTGTTCATCGAAGTCTTCCTCCCCCTCTTCACCTTCGGCAGCCGCCTGAGCCTGGGCGTCGATGCCCTGGGAGAACTGCTGCCACGTCGGGTCGAGGATGACCTGGCCCTTGCCGTCGGGCAGGGGCGGCTTGTCCTCTTCGGCGCGGATCTCGTCGACCATCATGCTCGTCTTGACCCGCTTGCCGTTGAGGTCGATCAACGCGTCCTGCGTCTTGGCGTCGAGGCCGACGAAGTCGAAGCTGAAATTCTCGTTCATCGGCCAGACGATGTACTGGTTGATGCAGTCGGCGACGAACTGGAGCAACGGGCGCAGGCCGCGCTCCTTCGACTCGGTGACCTTCTCCTTGTTCGACGCTTCCTGCATCCCGCTCTTCTGGCCGGTGTTGCCGTACTTGAAGTTGATCTCGACGGGGTCGATGGTGTACATCGCGCAGGCGACCTTGATCAGGAAGTCCATCCACGCGTTGTATTCCATATCTCTCGACGAGGATTGCATGTTGACCCACTGCAAGTCCTCGGCGTTGACGATGGGCGTCTTAAAGGCGTTTTCGACGCCAGCGACCTGGGAGTGGAAGTGACGACGGAACTGGCGCAGCTGGACCTCGGGGATCGCGCCCTTGAAGTTGAGCACGCCCTTCTGCGACACGCCCTGCGAGAACGCCTTGGTGTTGTATTCCCAGGCGTAGAGCATCGACGTGATGCAGTTGATCAGCATCTCCAGCTCGGAGGTGCCGTAGCCGTAGAGCCTGATGTCCGCGCGCGGGTTGCGCACGCCGAAGCACAGCTCGTCGGTGCGATACTCCGACACGATCATGCCGTCGTAGATCTGCACGTACTTGACGTCGGTGTCGACGTTCTGCTTGAGGTGCATCGTCGCGGTGTCGGCGAGCCGCAGGGTGCGCCCGTCGACGGCGTACCACTCGGCCGGCTTGCCCAGGCGGTTGGGCACGACCTCGAAGCCCATCTGGTCGTAGACCAGGGAGTCGCGCACGATCTTCTTGACGAAGGCCTCGAGCGTGTCACGCGACCGCATGTTGCTGGTCACGCCCGTCGTCGACAGCACACCCTCGCACCGCTTCATCCACCGCTTGTCAGCCGGCGACGGCTTGTCCTCCGCCTCACGGAGCTTGATCTTGTAGCCGAGCTGGTACCGGTCCCGCTGGGGCCGGCAGAACGCGGCGACCTGATTGACCCGCGTCTGGACAATGGTCTGCACGATCGGCATCCGCCAGAGGATGGCGTCGAGCGTCCCGTAGGTGATCGACGACGGCCGGTCACGGTAGCCCATCTGCTCGATGATCGAGAACGGGTCCCAGAAGAGGCTCTGCGGGTCCCCCTCCGCCGGCTCGCGCACCACGCCTCCGGCGCGGGTGTGATCGCGCGGGGGAGCGAGCGCGGTGTCCTCCAGCTCGGGCTGGACGTCGGTATCCGCCTGGTCCTGGTCCTTCGGGTCCAGGGTCGCCTTCGCCAGCTCCTGTAGCATCTCGCCGGCCAGGCCGGCGGTGACACCAGCCGCGCGCAGGATGCGGTCGCGGAAGCTCATGGCCGTCTCCTGCTAGTCGGGGCGCCCCACCTTCACGTCAGCCGGCATCGGGGGCCGGCGCAACACCGGGTTCCGGCCGCTGCTCTTCTCGAGCACCCGGCCAGGCACCGGCACCGCGGTGGCCGTGCCGTCACCGCAGTGCGGGCAGGCCGACAGCATGGCCGCGAAGTGACCGTTGCAGCTCTTGCAGAGCTGCCCCTGGTTGACCACGGCGCGCTGGGGGCCCAGCTCCACCGACTCTCCCTTCTCGAGGTACTGCTCGACGGCGAGGTCGGCGGCGTTGCTGTAGAGCACCGTGGCACCGGAGCCCTGGTCCCAGACGCGCGCCTTGACCATCGGCTCGGGCTCTGGGGGCGGGGGCGCGCCGGGCACGCCCACCTGGGTGTCGTGGCTCTTCTGGAGCTGGCCGGCGACCACCGCGTCGGCGTAGGCGCGGTCGCGATCGAGGCCGTTGGGGCTCGCGTCGAAGCTCTTGTTGACCGAGCGCTCCAGCGGCTTCTTGCCCGGCTTCATCTGCTGGTTCTCGTCGTCGTCATCCTCGGAGAGCTTCTGCTTCTTGCCCTTGCCGGGGCTCTCCTCGCCGGGCACGCCCTTCGGGGTGTTGCTGCCGCTGGTCTTCCCGGTGCCCTCGAGCTTGCCGCCCTCCTTCTGAGACGACACCTCGGTCGACCCGGACGGGAGCTGGGACGGCTGGCCGAGCTGCATCCCGCCGCTCATGCCGCTGCTCTGGTTGTGGACCGAGCCGCCGGGGGTGACGACGATGCCCTTCTCGAAGAGGTCTTCCTGGCCGCCCTCGTCGGCGTCGCTGCCGTCGTAGATCTCGTCCAGGCTCTTCTGCATGGGATCGTTGGCCTCGAGCCAGGAGTCGATGTCGCGACTCTTGACCATGTCGCTCTCCTCGTCGATGCTCTTCTTGGCGAAGTCGTCACGGCTGACGTGCTTCACCCGGTCACTCGTGACGTGCTCATGAAACTCGTCGTGTGGGGTCACCTTGCCGACGCCCTTGGGGCCGGTACCGCCGACCTTCTTGTACCCCTCGTCACCGACGTGCTCGTACCTGGAGACGGCACCCGACTTGTGGCTGACGATCAGCTGATGCCCCTTCTCGGCGTTCTTGGCGACCGCCCGGCGAGCGCTGCGCCCTTCGCCCCAGTGCACCCCCTCCTTGCGGTCCTCTGCCTTCGACGGGATCGCGCCCTTCCCACGCTGGCCGCGGATGACGTTCTCGTGCGCGCGCCCGCTCTCGTCCATCGCCGCCTTGGCAGCCTCGTAACCCTTCGGGTCCTTCGCTGCGCCGGGATGTGCGAGGAATGCGGCCTTCGCCTTCTCGTGCGCCTTCTTCGTCTTGTCCCGCGCCTTGATGTGCTTCTTCTGGAGCAGGTGGTCGTGATCGCCAGCCGTGGCCTCGTCGTGGAACTGGTCAGCCATCGCCTTCGCGGCCGCGCGTCGGGTCGCCGGGTCGAACTGGTGGCCCTTGCCGCTGCCGTGATCCTTGGCGTACTTCTTCGACGCGCTATCGGCGAGGTACCCGAAGAGCTTGGCCGCCTTGTGGTGCTCGTACTTACCCTCGGCCATCTTGTTGACGAGGTTGCGGCGGATGGGCTCGTGCTGCTGACGGTGCAGGTCACCGTCGTTCTCGGTGTAGAGATGCAGCTCCCTGGCGCCGTGCTCGTCGTGGTCCTTGTGCGCCATCTGCGCCTTGCCGCCGGCCTCACGCTTCTCGTCCCAGGGGATCGTGTGCTGAGGATTGGCCCACTTGCCACCCTTCGGGCCGATGTAAGGGCCGCCGCTCTTGGCGAAGCTCTCGAGCTGATCGAATGCTGACATAGCGTCTCCTTTGCCGAGCCCCTTGATCTTGCGATGCCTCGCCAAGTCGTGGGCCTGTTTCATCTTGTGATGGTGTGAACGCATCATGGCGTGCTTCTCAGCCTCAGCCCCCACGCGAGTCTGCTCCGCCGCGCTCTGACTGCGAGCGCCCGCCCGGTCGTGGCTGTGCATTGCCTCGGTGTGGTCCTCTACGGACCAGCCCTTGTGCTGCTTCTCGAATGCAGCGCTCAGGCGAGTCCCCCGCATGGCGGCGTGCTTCAACGCCCCCGTGCGCTCGTGCTGGCCACGCATGTACTTCCGCGCGCTGCGGTAGATCGGCTTTCCCGAGCTGGTGTGCCCGATGATGTTGCCGCCCCTCGAGCCCTCGCCGGCGCCAGCCTTCTCGAGTGCCTCGAATGCTGCCATAGCAACGTCTCCCTTCTTCATCGCGGCCTTCTCTTTGGCCTTCTTCGCGCGGCGTAGCCGAGCGTTCACGCTAGAAATCTCCTTGTGGTACCGCTGCGCTGCCTCGTGCGCGCCACCGTGCACGTCCGCCAGCTTGCGCGCCTCATTCCGCGCATTGGTGACGTGGTGCTTCGCCCGCTCGAGGTGATGGATATGCTTATCGTGATCCTTGGCTTCCTTGGCGTCCGTCGCTGCGCGGCTGTGCTCGCCGAACTTGTCGGCGTGGGGGAACCACTTGCCGTAGGTCGCTTGCTTCGACGGCTCCTTCCCCTTCTCCTTCTTCGAGTCGTAGTGGTGCGCCATCGCATCACTGTGCGCGGATATCATGTCGTAGTGGCGCCCGGCACGTTCGGCATGGTGGGTCGCCTCAGCCTTGAGCTTCTCCAGACGCCCCTTCTCTTCGGGCTTGGGGCCATGCCCCCGGCCGCTCTCGAGGTGCTCGATTTCTCGATAGCGCGCGTCGTGCTCGCCTTCGTGATGGCTGGCCCGGTCCTCGTGGTGCTTCATCTGAGTGGTGTGCACCTTCTCAGCGTCCGCGTGATCTGCCGCGGTGTAGTGCTTGAAGTGCGCTGGACTCAGCTGGGCACCGGCAGACGGCGCGTAGATCGGCTTGCCGCTCGCAGTGTGGCCGATGACCTTCCCGCCCCTGGAGCCTTCGCCTGCGCCCTTTTCCAGAGTATCCGCCATGTCGCTCTCCCGGTTTCCAGCCAGTCTATACTCGGCTGGCGCTGAGGCCCAGACTTATAGTCGGCCGACGATTTTCCCGACTTTCTCCATGTCGTCGCGGTGCTTGGTCTTGGGGGACTCGCCGAAGCCCAGGTCGGAGAGCGCCTCCGGTGCCTCCGCGTGGAGCTTGTTGGCTAGGGCCCTGGCCGATGAGACGTCCTTGGTGCCCGTGACCGTCAGGCCGGACGGCCGGTGGGTGATGGCGTACTTCTCGCCGCCCCGGCCGGTGACCGACTCGTGGACGCTCCACTGGCCAGCGGTGTGCTTGGTGTCCAGTTCGGTGACGCCCTCGCCCGCGGTGCGCCGCATCGCCAGCTTGACCTTCTTCGGATCGGTGTGCTGCTTGACCTCCGCGTGCTGCTCCTTGCGCCACTTCTTGTCGAGGTCGGTGTGCTTGATCTCCTTGTCGATGCCGTGCTTCTTCTTGTGCTCGGCGAGCGCCATGTCGCGCGTTGCCGGGCCGCGCCCGACGCCGGGGTGGTCGATGACGTAGTCGTGATACTTCTCCCCGCCGGGTGCCGTCGGGTCCTCGACGGTGTAGGTAGTGGTCCGGTGCCCGCGGTCGATGACGGTGGCCTCGACGTGGTGGTAGGGGTCCTCGCCCTTGGCGCGCAGGTCCGCGCGCTTCTTGGCGTCGGCCTTCTTCTGCCGCTTGTGCGCGTCCTCGACGAGCTTCGCCTCGCGCTTGAGCTTCTCCTTGTGCGCCTGGCGAGCTGCCTCCTTGCGCTCCTGTTCCTTCTTCTTGCGCATGGCCTCGCGCTCTTCCCAAATCGCGCTCGCCTTCGCCTTGATGTCCTCGTGTGAGGCCTTCGCCTCCGCCTCGATCTTCTTCGCCTCGGGCGAGAGGTTCTTGATGCCGAAGTCGGACGCGTCGGGGAGCTTCGGCAGCCGCTTCAAGCCGCGGCGCTTCGCGCCTAGATAGTCGTCCCAGGCCTTCCGATAATCGGCGGCACCGCCCTTCGTGCCCATGCCGGTATCCTTGGCCTTGTCGTTCATCTCCTTCACCGTCTCGACGACAGCCTGCTTGTGCTCCGTGCCGGCCTTCCGCTTGTCGTAGTAGGCCTGGTGCCCCTCCAGCTCGATCCGCTGGTGCTCGGGAAGATGGTGGCCGTGCTCGTCGTAAAAGGCCTTCTTCTGATCGGCCGTGCTGTAGGCCATGTGCACGCCGACGTGCTTGATGTGGCCCTTCTCGTCCATCTTCATCACGGCCGCGCCGGAGTAGGTGCTGGCCTTCGGCTTGTTCCAGCGGCCGGTCTTCGGGTTCTTGGTCTGCGACATCATGCGCGTGCCGCGCCCCTTCTTCGTTTCCAGCCAGTACCGCATCTGGGTGCGGGTCTTCCGGCCGTAGGGGTAGTCGTCGACGACGTAGGCCGTCTCCGCGCTGTTGTGCTTGGGGCTCAGCGTGTCCCCGGGCTGGTAGGGGCCCTTGCCGGCTACCGCGGCGCCAGCGCTGGTCGCCTTCCCCTGGGAGTCCTTGAAGCGCTCGTCGACCGCGGCCTTCGTCTGCTCCCGCTTTCCAGCCTTTTCCGGGGCCGGCTTCGGGCCAGGCTTCGGGGGCTCTGCCGGCGGCGGGGGCGAGTCCTGCCCGAACGCGAGCTGCTTCGGGTCGTCGAGAGCCTCCTTCGGCGCGATCAGGTGGCGCGACACGGTATCCGTGGCGCCGCTCTCGAGCCGATCGAGCACGTGCGCGGTGTCGCGCGGCTTGCTCTCGTACCCAGGAAGCGGCTTGTTGGTCTTGGCGTCGACGCCGGTGACGTCCCACTTCCCGCTGGGGAGCTTGGTCGCGGTGAAGCGCGCGTCGATGACCGCTCCCTCGTCCTGGGGCTGGTCCGCGTCGTCACTGTCGGTCGGGTCGTAGTCCATCGCCCAGGTGTAGGTCGCCTTCGCCGGGAGCTTCTGCATCTGCTCGTGCGTCGGGTCGCTGATCTCCTCCAGGTCACCGTCCTCGTCGTACTTCCCGGGGTGGTACTGCTCCCAGTGGTCGACGCCCGAGGTGCCGGCGAGCTTCTTCGTCGACAGCGTGTCGGCGACGCCCTTCGCCTCCTTGAAGCCGACGTGCTTGCCGTTGCGGCGTTCCTGCCACTTGGTGTCGCTGACCTTCACCATCTGGTGGCCTTCGCCGAAGTCGAGCGTCGTGCCCTGGGGGACGGAGTTGAGCTTGGCCTCCGCGCGGCCCTTGAACTCGAGCACCGACTTGTCCGACGGCATCCGCTCCCAGCCGGCCTGGCTCTCGCCCAGGTCGCGCTTCACCTTCTCCGTCGTCGTCTTGGGGGTGGGCGGTGACGGAGGCCTGGTCGGCGACTTCACCGGCGTCGAGGTTCCCCCGCCCTGGCGGCGGATCGAGCCCTCAGCGGCCTGAGACATGAATGTCGAGAGGCCGAACGAGGTGTGCATCTTCGACTTGGTGTAGCCGTACGCCTCACCGTTGCGGAACATCGACCACTCGCCGCTCGCGTCCTTCGTGGCGACGTACTTCGCCCCGTCGGCCATGCCCGTCCACGAGTAGGACGTCGCTGCCGGGTCGTCGGTGAGCCCGCGCTCCCCGGGGAACTTGGCCGGCTTGCCGGCCGGCTCCTTCTTCTCCCGCCGTTGCGTAGCGTCGTGCTTCTTCACCCACGCCACGGCTTCCTTGACGTTCTTGGCGCGCGTCACGAACCCGCCGGTACCGTCATTGGTGTGGATGTACTTGCCGGAGCGCTTGTCGTGGGAGATGTTGATCTCGAAGCCGCCTGGCGACGTGTAGATGGTAGTGCGTCCGTCGCTCGTCTCCGTCTTCTCCCAGCCCTTGGGGATCGGCCCCGGGTGGTTCCAGGCGCCCGGCTTCGGGTCGGGCATCCGCTCGAAGCCCGGCTCGCTCTTCTTCTCACCGATCGGCTGTAGGCCGGCGTGACCGAGCTTCGAGAGCACCGCGTGGAGCGCCTCGGGGTGGCCACGCATCTCGTGCTCGCGCCCAGAAAACCCTTCACGCGTGTTGCCCGTGCGCTCGAAGTGCACGGTCTTGTCGCCGACCTTCAGCGAGAAATCGCCAAAGCCCTCGTGCTTGAGGTCGCCCGCCGCCTTCGAGGCGTTGACGAAGTCACTGTCGACGTAGTGCTTGCCGCCACGCGCGATGTAGCCGGTCTTACCGGTGAGCTTCTCCTGGGCCTGAGCCGGCTTCTCGACGGTCGCGGCCGGCACGGGCTCGACCTTCGGCTTCTCGGCCGGCTTCGGCGCCGGAACTGCGGGCACCTTGCCCTTCGGCGGCTCGCCCTTCCACTGGGTGCCCTTCTTCTCGCCACGCTTCCCACCAATGGTGAACGTGAGGCCTTCGGCTGGGACGTCGCCCTTCGGAGGCTTCTTCTCCGGCGGCGGCTCCGCAACCTTCGGCTTCTCCGGCTTCGCCGGACCCTCCTTCACATACTCGCCCTCGGCGACCTTGCGATAGCCGCCCGGGGTGAGCCCGCCGACGGGCGTGACGACCTGGCTGTGCAGCGCGTTGTGCACGTCCTGCTCGAGCGCGGCGATCTCCGTCTCCATGCCGCCGGTCTCGCTCTGCGTCTTCCTCGCCGACACGTAACTGGCCATGTTCTCGTAAGCCTGGGCCAGGCCCTTCTCACCGGCCTCGCGTGCGGACGCAGCTCGACGACGGAGCGCGTTCGGCGTGTTGCCCTTACCGGGGGCGCCGAACTTCTCGATGAACTTCTCGGTGGCGACCTTCGCGCGCTTCTCCGTCGTCTCCGGCTTGGCGACCGCTTCCGCGGCCTTCTTCTTGGCCTCCGCCCGCTTCGCCTTCGTGTCGCGCGCCTTCTTCTTCTCGGCGTCGACCTTCACGCGTGACTCGTGACCGATACGCGTGGCCGTCTCGGTGTCGCGGCCCAGGCCGAACTTGCGCGGGTTGGGCTCGACGCCCTTCTTCGCGGCGCGGTGGTACTTGTCCATCGCCCGGCGGTAGCCCTCGACGTCCTTCTTCGGCTCCGGCTTCGGCTTCTCCCCGGGCTTCTGCCGCCGGTCGCCGCCCTGGCCGGTCTTCTCCGGGGGTACGTAGCCCGCCTTGTGCGCCTGGGCGATCTGCTTGGCTGCATACTCGCGCGCGTACTGCGTCTTGAGGTGCTTGTCCCAGGCGCCCTTCGAGGTCTCGCGGATCTTCTGCTTGGCCGCGTGCAGACCGTGCACGAGGTGCGCCTCGCGAGAATCCTTGTACGCCTTGTCCGCGTGGATGTGCAGCACATCCTTGTCGCGCTCGTGAGCTGCTTCCTTCTCGGCGTGCATGTCGGCGTGGCGCTGCTTCGCCGTGTCGCGCGCGGTCTCGATTATCGTCTTGGCGTCGTCGTGGCCCTGCCCCTTGAGCTGCCGGTCCCAGTGCCAGAGCGCCTTGTGCCCGACGTGGTCCTTCTCGCGCTTCGCCCGCGCCTTGTTGTGCTTGATGGCGGTGCTCTTGCCCTTCGCGGTGAGGTTGCCGGTGGGGTGCATCATGCCGCGCGCCTGGAGGTCGGCCTTGATGCCCTTCGGCAAGTCGTCGGCTTTGCCTTGCTTGCTGTAGACGTAGAGCAGCGCTTCCTTGTGGTCCTTGCCGATCATGCCGCGCTTCGCGAGATGGCTGGTGTGCTCCATCTCGTGAGCCTTGGCGCCGACCTCCTTGTGGCCACCGTGCTCGGGCTTCCACGGGATCGTGTGTTTCGCGTCCGCCCATTTGCCCCCCTTCGGGCCGATGTAGAGCGCCTTGTCGAGGCTGTCGACAGAGGTCTTCAAGGTGACGTCGCTCACTGCTCTCTCCTCTCGAGGATGTAGAACCCCTTAGCCAGCCTCTCGGCCACACGCTTCGGTGGCGGCGGGGCTGCGTGCTCTTCAAAGATCAGGCCGTGCTCGCGCGCGTACGCGGCCGCGGCCAGGCTTGCGTTGTAGGCCAGCGGGTAGGGCAGGAACTCGACGTGCTGGCTGTCCTTGTCGTCGTCTAGGTGCAGGCAGGCACCCTGGCCCTTCCACTCCCAGGCCACCGTCGTCGGCAGCATCCCCCGGCCGCGCAGCCGCGCATCGGCCGCCTGGAGAATGAGCCTGACGATGGCGATCTTAGGGTCCGCGCCCTGTAGCTCCGCCTTCACGAGGTCGTCGTCGAGGTGGCCCAGGTCGAGCGCCTTCTTCACCCACTCGGCGGTGTCAGACAGCTCGTAGCCCGCCTCCCGCCGCTGCTTGATCTCGTCAGCGACGTCGGCCAACTTCATGTTGGTACTGAAATCGGCACCGACCTTCTCTTCCAACTCGAGGTAGGTCTCGAAGAGATTGGGGTTATACTTCGCCGCGACCATGGTGTCCTCGCGGGAGGCGAAGACGCAGAAGACGCAGCTCAGCCGGCGCATCCCCAGGTCGTACGCCTTGTGGTGCGCGACCCCGGACTCTTCGATCTTCTTCCAGACCTTCTCTTCCCGCCAGCGGTGGATGGGGAACCAGTCGTCGACGATCTGGTTGCTGTTCTCGAGGGTGCGGCCGAAGTTTTCCATCGCAAGGCGCCCGCTCGACTCCTGGGCGCGGATGCCCATGGCGTTGAGCACCTTACCCGCCCGGCCGTGCTTCGCCTTGATGTCCTTGTTGAGCTGCGTGATCAGCCGATCAACCTCGACGCGCTTGTGGTCGGAAGTACAGAACCGACTCGTCATATCGGGCCAGGCGATGTTCTTACCCCAGTCGACAGCCCAGTCCCAGGGGTCGCCCTTGGCCTCGAGCGCGGCGAGCTTCTCGCGCGCATCGTCGACCCGGGCCTTCGCGTTAACTCGCGCCTTGTCGCTCTTCGCCCCCGCACCCTTCTTCGTCCACGTGTCGATGCTCCCCTGGAGCTTCGCCATCGCCTTCTCGTGCTTCTTGGCAACAGCGTTACGCTTATGCTTCGCGCGGCGCACCAGCTCGGAGGCGCGCCTCGCACCCTCCCATTTCGACGAGCCCTTGCCCGAGCCGATGATCTTCTCGACGTCACTGGGCTTCATGTCGTGCAGCTGGCGCCAGGTCTTCACCCCCGCCTCGTGGAGCGCGACGGTGTCGACGTCCTTCTGGGAGAGGTCGCCGTAGCGCTCTTCGATCTGCTCGATCAGGTCATTCTGCTGCCGCTGCACCACCTCGAAGCGCAGGCCGTAGTGCTCCGCCTGCTTCCGGGCGAGATCCTTCGTCCCCTCCCACTCGACGCGGCCCAGGTCGGCGTGCACCGCGATGATCTTCTCGCGTGGAAAGCCCTGACTGTCGGCCACTTCAATAGCACGGGTCATCATGGCCTGGCTGTCCTTGCCGGCCGACGTATTGATGATGATCCAGTCGTAGCTCTCGAGCTTGGGCGCCCAGTCCTCGTCGCCCTCCTGCTGCCAGGGGGCGCGGCCGGTACCGCTGCCGTAGTCAGGATGGCTCCACTTGTCGGTCGGCTTCGGCGCCTTCAAGTTGAGCGGCTCGTTGAGCCGCGCGCCGGCCGGGAGCTTCCACTCCGCCGGGTCACCTGGGTCGCGCTTCTGAGCCGCGAGTAGCCCGTCGCTCTTCGGCTTCATCTTCTGCGCGTCGGTGAGGGCAGGGTCCTTCTCGACGATGGTGTCGAAGAGGCCCAGGGCGGGCTCGGGCGCCGGCCGCTCTGGCTTCTTCCGCAGCTGCTTGCGGTGACGCTTCCGCCCGTGCACCTCTTCGCGGTAGGGGATCGTGTGGGCAGCGTCTGCCCAACGGCCGCCCTTGGGCCCGATGTATAGCGCCTTCGAGATCTCGAGCTTGCCACCAGACGCGACCCACTCCTTGATGCCCTCGCGCTTGCGCCCCGTCGTCGTGAACCGGCCGCCGTGTAGCTTGAGCCCACCCTTCGCCGTCGGGCGCAGCTCGCCGATGGTGGCGAAGTGCCACTCGGCGTCGAGTAGCTCGCTCACCCAGGGGCTGTCGTAGTTGGGCGCGCCGTCCTCGTCGGTCGCCTGGAGCCAACGGTCGGGGTTGGAGATGAACTGCTTGGCGCCGGCCTCGTCAATGAACCCGAGCTTCTGCATCTCGGCAGCCATGCCCTCGCGCCGCGGCTTCGAGATCCAGTCGTTCACCTGGCCGATGTGGTCGGTGTAGTCCATGTCGAAGACCACGTCGTAGACGTCGTCTTCGGCCTGCGCGCGGGCGCGGTCCTGGGCAGCGGTGAGGGAGCGCGGCGCGTTGTCCTTGCCGTCGCGGCCCACCACCGACGTGATGAAGACGGAGTCGGCCGTCATCTGGATGTCGCGCCCCTCGAGCACCGCCTGCACCTTGGGGTAGACGTCACCCTTCGGCCCCAGCCCCAGGAGATGGATGCGCTTCACCTGCGGGCGCGCGTCGAGAAACTCGGCGAGCTGCTCCGGGGTGGCGGCATTCTTCATCATGGGGATCGCGCGGATGTAGTCGCCGCCGACGATCTTCTCGACCTCTGCGTCGAAGTCGGCCATCGACTGCGGCCCGAGCTGCACGGCGCACATGATGTTCGCGCCCAGCTCGCGGATGGCCTTCACCTCGTGCTGGTAGCGGTGCAGCCGCTCGAGCGTCACCGCCTGGTTCCCGACTTGGTCGGGCATCACCGGGTAGAGCTGGTCGCCCAGGGCCTGGGCCAGGTCGTGGTAGAGGTCCAGGCGCTTCGCCCACTCGTCGTCGGAGATGGGGCTCGTGACCTTCGGCGGCCCGTCCTTCTGTACGGTGACCTCGGAAAAAGCGCCACTATCGACGAAGACCTTGTTGCCGTGCCCCGCCAGCTGCTTGAGCGTGTAGACCTCGACCGGGGACAGCTCCGGCGCGGTGACGCCGACATTCCAGCCAATCTCGGCGAAGCCCTGGATCTCACCCAGGTGGTTGGAGCCCGACGGGAAGTAGCCGCCGAGGTCGATGTCCGCGGCCTTCGCGTCACGACGAAGCTCGTCGAGGTCGAGCTGCGAGTTGTCCGTCACCGGCTTCTTCCTCAGTTGCTTGCGGTGCCGCTTGCGGCCGTGCTTCTCTTCGTCGTAGGGGATGGTGTGCTGGGGGTCGCCCCAGCGTCCGCCCCGGGGGCCGATGTAGAGGGCCTTCGTGATGTCGTCGCTCTTCGGGTCGAAGGTACCGACGTTGCCGATGGCGCTCTTGATCTGGCCGGGCTCGAAGGCGACGACCTCCATGAAGTCGGGGTCCTCGTCGTCGCCGTGGTACACGATGCCGTCGTAGCCCTGGTCGCGCAGCTCCGCGTAGCTCTCCGGCGTGATGGTGACGACTTCCTTGTAGCGGTCGCCCTTCGGGTCGTGGATGACGTACGGGTGCTTGATGCTGAGGTAGGCGGGGATGACATTGCCGCCTTTCTTCTCCCCCTTCGCCTGGGCGTATGACGACGCGTAGTCCGGGTCGACGGAGAAGTGAGCCCCTCGTGCCTGGCGGCCGAACTTGTCCTCGCGCGCGCCCGTGTCGAACGAGGCAAAGTCTTTCACCGTGCCGTGGTAGACCTTGAGCGGCTTGCCTTCCTTGTCGACGATCTTCGAGCCCTTGAACCAGGCGCCGAACGCCTCTGACTTCGTCGGGTGCGCCGCCTCTTCCTTCCAAGGAATCGTGTGAGTCGCGTCCTGCCACTTCCCGCCGCGCGGGCCGATGTAGAGGGCCTTCGAGAGCTTCTCTCCGCCGACCTCTTTGATCTGCTCCGGCGACACGCCGTCGACCACGTACTGGGTCCGGCCTGACTTGAGGTCCACGTCGTCGGGGTCGTAGCTCAGCGTGTCGCCGTCGACGAGGACACGGATGATTACCGGGGAGCCGCCGTGCTTGGTCGCGGCGTGGTCGGCGTACCACTGCGCAGAGCCCGGCCCGCTGTGCTCCGACGTCAGGAAGACGTGGTCGGGCGAGGCGGCCGTCATCGCGGTGGCGCCCACGTTGGACTGCTTCCCGTGCTCGCGCGCGGGTTGCAGCCCCTTCGACCTGATGTCGCTAAGCAAGCTCGACGTCGTACCGTGGTACAGCCAGACCTTCTTGCCGCGCAGCTCCGAGAGCTTCTTCCCAGAGGGATCGACTCCCTGGGCCTCGTACTTCGCCTCAGCGGCCTCCGCGTCGGCAGCCTTCTGCCTGGTCGCGTCGGCGGTCTCGGTGTGCTTGTCCTGCCACTCGCGGAACTCACGCACCGTCTCTTCGTGCTCTGGGTGCTTCGGGTCGGCGAGCGCTGGCCGGGCTTCTTCCATCGCAGCGCGCCACTTCTTCGGGTCCTTGCGCGCCATCATGTTGGAGAAGTAGCCGTGCATGTGCTTCGGGTGCTTCTTCTCCCAGGCGAGCGCAGCGTCGAGGGCGTGGGCGGGGTGCTCGGCTTCGGCGAATGCCTGGCGGTGCTGGTCCGCAGTCTCGGCCTCTTTCCACGGAATGGTGTGGGCAGCGTCCTGCCACTTCCCTCCGCGGGGACCGATGAAGGGGCCACCGCCCTTCTTCAACTCGCCCTTCGGCTCGCGGTACATGCCCTCGCTGATCTCGTAGTCTTTCTTCCTGCCTTTGTTCTCAACGTAGCCGTGGCGCTTGTAGAACTTCTTGAGTCTCGGCACCGATCCGCCGTAGTCACCGCTGGGGGTCAGCGTCATCGTCTTGCCGTGCGCGTCGGCGAAGCGGTGTAGTGCATCCATCACCGCTGAGCCCGTGCCGCCGGAGCGCTTGTCCTTCGGCACGACGACGCGCGAGAGGTTCACCTTGTCACCGTGGTGGAAGACGTCGAGCTTCACGCCGTGGTGCTCTTCGAGGTGCTTCCCCAGGGCGCGCAGGTGCTCGCGGCTTCCGGGCTCGACGTCGTGGGCGGTCCACGGAATGGTGTGCGCGGGGTCCGCCCATTTACCCCCGCGCGGTCCTATAAAAGGGCCACTGCCCTTCACCAAAATTGTGGGAGCGTCAGCGTCCAAAAGCCCCGCCTCGTCGACGGGGATGACGAACACCTCGCCGCGAGCCTTCCGCAGTGCTGCCGCCTGGTGCACGTTCGGGAAGTCGACGCCGGCCCGCGCCAGCGTCATCCCCCGCTGCACGGAAGTCGGGACTTCCGTGCATTCCAGACTCTTCTTCAACGGGCTGTACCAGCGCAGCGGGTGCCCTTGGCTCACCAGCTTGCCATTGCCCTTCATACGCTCGAGCGTCGCGAAGACGTCCCGCGCGCGCTGCTTCGGGGCGCAGCCGTTGAAGTCGGCATGGCAGTCCCCGCGCGCGGCCAGGGCCTCGGTGAGGGCCGGCACCGTGAGCTGCGGCTCCGCAGCCCCGTTGTCCCTCTCCCGGCGCTTCTGCCAGAGACCGTAGTGCGCCGACACCTCATGCTCGAGGGAGCGCTCGAGCCAGGCCTGGTAGTCCGGGCTCCGCACCGCAGGGGACCCGCCAGGGATGACGAACTTGATGGGGCCCTCCGCCTCGGTGGCGGGGGGTCCCCCGGCGTTTCCAGACTTTACCGGGGAGGCCCCCTTCACCGCTGCCGGCTGCCGAGGACGCTTTCCAGACAATCCCGGCGTCGCCGGCTGACCGGCGCCCGCCCCCTTGCGGAGGATGTGCTTCACGGGGTGCCCCCTCTACAGCTCGACGGTCCTGTAGGCCATGAAGACCTCGACCTCGTTGTCGTCGGCGAGGTTGCCGACGATCTCCCCGGCGCCGATGTTGTGCAGCACGAGGGCCTGGTTCTCCGCACCGGTCGCCGCGACGATGGCGTCGGCCGCGGCCGGGATGCTGGTGTAGGTGTCCGCGGCCTGGTCGATGAAGTCGGTGGCCTCGATGTCGCCGGAGACCTGCACACCACTGCCGTCGGTGTACTTGATGCCCAGGTTGGAGCCACCGCCGTCCTCTGCGAAGACGTTGTTCCCGCCGTAGATGAGCCGCGCGTGCCCGCCCACGAAGAGGTGGACCTTCCCCGCACCGGGCGCCGCGAGCAGCACCGCGGGGGACGCGGCCAGGGCCTTCACCTGCGCCGCCGTGAGCTTCGTGCGGACCACGCCGAGGAAGCCCTCGACCGCGTTGTACTTCGCCAGCCCCGCGACCTTGTCGCCCAGGGTCTCTCTCACCGTCTGCTCGCCCATGTCAGTCTCCCTTGCTGTTGTGTTGCCAAAGTCTGGAAAGCCAGGGCGCTGCCCTCACGGCCGCCCCCGGGTCCCCGGACGGATGGTCATCGCGGATGGGACCCGCTCGGCGCACACAGCGCACCGGGGAGCCCCCTGGCGGCACCCTGGGGCAGGTCCGTGCGTCAGTCCCCGCCTCCAGCGCCGCTTGGAGCCCCGCCCAGGCCCCGGACGCGTCATGCGGAGGAACCAGCTCTGCCTGCGCCCAGGGGCCGGACGGGACAGGGTTGTGGGCCCAGGGTGCCCCTTCTATGGGACCCGCTGGCGCACGGAGAATCACCGGGAGGGCCCCGGGGGGAGCCCACTGCGGACCAGTCCGGCTGGGGGTGGTGAACCCAGGGTCACGGTGGCGAGGTGGTCCCCACGCCGACCCGGCCAGATGGGACCCATCCCCGGGCTCGTCACCGGGCTCCCCTCCCCCCTCCCGGGGTCGCTCGAGCGGGCCCAGCACGATGGCCCACGCATCGCTCTCGCTCAGCTGCGATGCGTGTCTGCTTGTGTTCTCCGTCGTCACTCTTCGTCGTCCTCTGTCTTGCGCCGCTTGCGCTTCCCCTTCGGTGGTGTGCGTAGGCGTCCGCGCGCGTAGCACGCGCTCCCCTTCTCTAGCAGGGAAGCCGCTTCCTTGGCGACTCGATCTGCCCCCCATTGGTCTGCTAGGTCTCTGAGGTCGCTTGCCGCTGGTGAGCTGGGGAGGCGAGCTAGCAGCGCCTTGCGCAGCTCCGTCGTCGAGGTCCGTTTCCTGCCTTTCGGTGGGCGAGCGCGTAGAACCCCGGACGGGCCCTGTGCACGGCGTAGCTCGTCGGGACTGAGCACCCTTGCCCTCGAGAACCCGTCGACAGCCGGCCGTCCGCGCTCCGTTTCCAGACTTTGCCGACGCCACCGCAGGGCGCGCGCGACCAGCGCGCGCCGCAGCTCGGCACCCCCCAACGGCGTCATTGTCGGGTCGCCGCCGGAGACGCTGTTGCCGCCGTCGGTTCCAGCCTCTGCGCCACGCTTTCCAGCCTTTACTCTACGCGCTCGATTTCCAGACATTCCGCCCGGAGACATCGCCGCGGTGATGTCGAGTATCGCCGCACGCGCCTCCGCGTCGCTGAGCCTCTGTCCCTTCCACTGCTCGAGCTTTGCTCTCCACTGCTCGCGGTCTCTGCTGTTGAACCCTAACCCTCTCAGCACATCGTTGACTGTCCCTAGGTGGCGCTTGCTCTCGACGTCACGTGCTTCGTTCTCTGCGGTGTTCGGCTTGGGCTTGCGGTTGGTCATCTTGTCGAGGTTGCGCTGTGCCCTTCGCAGTGCTGTTCGCTCTGCTTGCATGTCCGGTATCTGTCCTGGGGTTCTGTAGCTCCACGCTCCTTGTGGGATGACGAGGGCTTTGACCAGCGGGTCGAGTCCGCTGTCGCGTTGTTCCAGACACTCACTCGGTGTGAGCGCTTCGTTTCCAGACTTATTGACGGTCATCCGCTTGTAGATTCCGACGACGTAGGGCCAGTCGTTCTCGTGCCCCTCTTCGGCTGCTCGCTTCTTCGCTTTCGTCCAGTAGCGTTCGAGTCCTGGCTTGACGATGTTCGCCGGCATCGCGTCTCACCCTCTGGGTGACGACGAGGGCTGTGCCCTCGTCGTTCATTGGGTTGGGTCAGTGTCTGGACAATGCCGCGGTTGGCTGCGGCTGGCAAGGTCAGTCTTCGTTTTCCCGACTTTCGCTGTCGTCGAAGGGCCCGAGCGCTTCCTCTTCGAGCTGGCGCAGCTCTGCCATCACGCTGTCGACGGTCGGCAATCGTCCGGCCGCTGCGAGATCCTCGTCGAGCAACTCCCGCGGTTGGTCGTACGCTTCCCCCGGAGGAAGTCGACCACGCGCCTCCCCTGGGTAGAACTGCGCGCCGCTGTCCGCCATCATTTCGTTGAGCCAGGCGAGACGCTCCCGTTGCTCGCGCCGCTTGCGGTACTTCTCCAGGTCGATGACCTCACCCATCGGTCGGCTCACTTTCCAGCCTTTCCACCGGTCGCATCGGCGGAGCGCTCCGCGGTCCTTCTCCCTGAGCGTAGCACGTCGAACACCAGTAGCGACCGCCCCGCTCGCGCTCGATCTCGTGTCCTGCTTCGCAGCGGTACGTGATCAGCTCCGGCTCGGGCTTCGGGTCGTAGTCGCCGAGGGCTTCGCTCAGGATGGCGTCGACGAGAGCCCACTTGCCGTCGCGCTGGGCGTCTCTCGCCTCTCGTATCACTCGCATCAGCTTGCACCCGAGGTGCCCGCCGTCGACGAACTCGAGCTGCTTGGGCTCAACGCAGCACTCCGGCACGTCTACCGCTTCCACTCCGTCGAGGTCAACCGGCATCGTCGTCTCCCTTCTCCACCACGAACCGATGCACCGCCTTTCGACGTAGCTCGTCGAGTGGCTTGCTTCGGTACACGGTCACCGGGTCGATCCACCCGCAGTGTTCGCACTCGTCGGGCATCCTGCGCTGAAAGCGCTTGCTCTCGACCTTCTCTGTCATGTCGGCACCTCGTCACTCGCGTGCTCCGCGAACTCGAAGGTGGGCCGCTCGTCCCCGTCGGGGAACACGACCAACACCGGGTTGAGACCGAAGAGCCCACCGCCGGCGTAGTTGCACGGCTGCTTGCCGCTGCACATGCCGTTGTCGGGCTCAGTGTGCCGACCGATGCAGGAGAAGCCCACCTCTCCCTCACTCGCGCCGACTGCCTCCCAGTCTGCGACGCTGGCGACGTGCCCGCAGCTGGGGCAGACGAACCGCCATTGCTCCGGGTTGTCACCGAAGCGCTCGCGCCCTTCACGTCGCCACTCTTCGTAAGTCAGCTTGCGTTGCTCTGTCATCGTTTCCAGCCTTTCACTTGAATGGTGTGAACTCGTGACGATGCGTCTTGCTGCCGTCCGCTTGCATCGCCACGTGGATCGTCCACACCACCTTGGGTGGTTCTTTGCCCTCGTCGACCTCCGGCAACCCAGGCCCCTCGAGAATGACCCAGCTGTCGCCGTCACCGCCGTTGACCAACGTCACCGACACGAGCTTGATGTCGCCCAAGTCCCACGCATCCGCCAACCTGTCGAGCAACTTGCCCGCGCTCACCAGTCCGCGCAGGTCTGCCTTCGACGCCTCGAGCGTCTGCATGAGTAGCTCCGTCGACACCATCGCCATACCTGTTTGTCTCGTCGTCATGCTGTCACCTGTCGAACCAACGCGAAGCGCGCCGGGCCTTCTCCCTCGTCGTGTAGACGAACCGTTGCGCTACCGTGTCCTGCTCTCCGCGCCCATCCTCGACGATGACCATGCGTTGCCCGCCGACGACGAAGAGCGCGCGGATCATCACCTTGCGCACCGCCGGGTCGGCGATCCAACCATAGGAGCCCTTCACCAGCTCGCGCGGCTTAGCCATCGTCGATGACACCAAGCCCCGCTGTTGCGTCGGCTCTCGTCTTGTACACGTCGCCCCCCTTCCACTGCTTGACGCTACCGTCGCCGTAGATGACCTCGACCTTGCGGAGCTGGCCGAGCACCACGAACGTCGAGCGTACCTTAACCTTTATCGGTCGGCTGCCGTCGAGCACCCACACGTGGCGAGGGAATGGCACACAGTAGCGCATGGCGTCTCCCTAGTGTCGCGTCTCGCCGTCCCCAGCTCGGGCTGCGCGGCAGCTTTCGCAGTTGCACTCGTCGCCGGCAGGGATGACGTCACCGCCTATCATCTGGGAGAGCAGATCGCCGAGGTTACCAGGCGCACGCTGTCGCCGCTGCACTGCACCGATCGCCCGGCCGTTGTCGCCGAACCGGGCCGCCCGCAGTAGGGCCACCGTCGTGCGGTCGCCGAGCGCGCCGCCGGAGCTGTCGCTGCGCTGGTCCTGCACGTATGCCGCGACCTTCACGTGGCTGCCGACGAAGAGCGCGAGCCCGATGATCCGGTTGAGCGCGGCAAACACGCTTTCCAGACTATTCACGTCGACCTCGAGTATCACCTCCCCGGTGAGCGGGTCGGGGTTGCGATCGAGCGCGTCCGCCGGCCAAGCACAACGGTCGCCGTTGACGAACTGCACCTGCACATCGCCGTCGCTGTCCGGGCCCATGACGATCACCACCGGCTTGCCCACCAAGCCCCTGCCCTCGTCGGTGAGCCGCTCGTCGTCGAGCAGCACCGCCTGCATCCCGATCATGTCGCTGATCGCCCCGTCGTTCGTCCTCGCCATTGCGTTGTCCTCTCTGCGGCTGCCCAGCCGCTGTTACTCGTCGAGCACGTCGCGCATTCGACGCTCTCGCTCTCGCCACTCTCTGATCGCGTAGTAGATCCCCCACGCGCCACCGACGACAATCACGACCGCCAACAGCATGAAGCCGATGACGTGACTCCACACGATGACGTCGAGCACGGTGTCTCTCATGGCTTCACCTTGATGTTGCTCGCCAGCACGCGATAGCCAGCTCTCGACGCGTGCGCCGCTGCTTCGCCTGGCTCGTCGAAGGGGCCGACGCTTCCCTCGTCGGTGTATTCCTCGTCGTAGTAGCACCACGCGTCAGCGTTGCCCATGTAACCGTTCACGACGATAGCGTCAGGCTTGTCGCAGGTCGGCACGAAGATCTCGTTGGCCTGGAGCGCGCGCAGGCACGCCTCCTTCGCCCGTCGAAGGAAATCGTTGACCTCTTCCTCGGTCATGCGTAGCGGCAGGTTCAACGCGCGCCGCCGCACGACCTCCTTGGCCACGAGCGGCACGACGCTGAGCCCCCACTCTGCCTTCTGCTTCTCGTCGTCAGTAGGCATCACCCCTCCGGCATCAGAGCGCACACCCAGCACAGCATGTCGTCGAGGCTGCCGCTGTTGATACGCTCCTTGTTCGGGCCTGGGCCGAACTCGATGCGCTTGGCGTTCCATCCCCCGCGCTTCGATTTCCAGACTTTCCCGACGACGGCGCCGGTCTTCTCGCGGTGGTACTTCACGCCGTATGACAACGTGCCGTCGTCGCCTTCACCCAGGGAGATCGTCCCCATCTCTGCTTCGGGCGCCTCTTCGCAGAACTTCAGCGTCGGGCCCATGTACACTTCGTGAATGCTCACCCGCATCGTGCGCAGCATGTTCTCCGCGGTCTTCGGCATACCCTCTTCGAGGAAGATCAGCGCGCCGTGGATGATCTGCCTGCGCTCGAGCGCGAGTAGCTCGAATGATCGCACGCGCTCGACCGCTTCGCGCTTGGCCTGGGCGAGCTGGTTGCGAAGGCACAACACGTCGCCGGGGTTGTGCGTGTAGCACGGCCCGAGGAAGTAGCCGACGACGGTCACGACCTCGCCACAGTCGGGACACTTGCGCTGGTCCGGGCGCAGCGACTTCTCTTCTTCGTCGAACTTCTGCACTGTCTCAGTCATCGCTCACTCCATAGCGTCGGGGAGGCGCCGCACATAGCGCGCCTTCGTCCGCCAGCTGGCGCCGCAACTCATGCACATCACGTGTGACCACTCGCTCGGTGTCCAACGCCCGCCGTTGAACGCGGAGTGATTGCACTGCCGCTGTAGCACGCACCAGTCGCGATCCACCGGCGGCTTCTGCCGCTCTTCGCACTGGCACGCGGTGCCGCCGCTCATGGCTCTACCTCGGCGTAAGCCTCATTGATCGGCCCGTGGTAGACGTTGCCCTGCACGACAGCGCGCGGCATAGCCACCTCTTCGCCTATCTCTGGATCGCCCTCGCCGGTCACGTCGAAGCGTAGGTCTAGCATCTGCGCCTTGCTGATCGCCGCCTCTTCGCCCTCAGCCTCAACGGCTACATTCACCGACGTCACCACAGGCAGCGTCACCACATAGGTCTTCATCGCTCTTCTCCTTCGGGGAGCTTGCACTCCACCTTGAGACAGTCGACGTACTGATCGCCGCACGCGAGCTGCCGCGCATAGGCCTCTTCGAGGTGCTGGCACCGGGTGAAGGCCCGTCGACACATCGCCTCGCAGACGTGGTAGAGCGGCCGCTCGTCGGCCGTCGTAGCGCACGCCCCGACGACGCAGACGTAGAACGTCAGCGGGATGAAGATGGCCAGCATGATCGCACCCAGCTCGGCCAGGTCACGCAGCGCCGCCGTCAGGATCATTCTCGTCGTCACCCACATCGTCAGCCCCCTAACTCCCGCAAGATCTTCTTCACTGCTCGAGCGTACACTCCCGGCTGCGGCGGCCGTATCGCTTTGATGTAGATACTGCGCGCCCCCGTCGGCACGTGCCGCAATTCTGTCCCATGCGACGCGGGCATATCCATGGTGTCGTGTCCGATGTCTTCTCGCATCTCGAAATCGAAGCCGCGCATGTCCCACGTCTGGGAATGCACCTTCCCGTCGTCACCACGGAAGCGAATCGTCAAGCTCGTCACGTTCATATCAGCACCGCTCGTCGTCATAGAACGCCGGCGCGCTCTCCGGCATCTCTTCGTTGGTCTCGACCACCCTGGGCGTGTCAGCGTAGGCGTCCCAGTCCGGCGCGCGGCGGATGTGCAAGTCTGGAAAGTAGTCCCAGTCGTATGGCGTCTTGCGCCAGGCCAAAGCCTTCGCAGCTCCGACCGTCGCCTCGAAGACGAGCAGCGACCCGTCGCTAGGGTCTGGTCCGCACCAGACGTGCCACGCCTTGAGCATCAGAGACCCGCACCTTCCTCACTGGGGCGGTGCGTGTAGCCGATCGACTCACCCATGCGGAGCTTGCGCGCCACCGCCTCAGCCTCGCGCTTGGTGCGACACCAGCGGGGGTTGTCCTGCAAGGTGCTCAGTTCGACCTTCATCTCATCCAGGCGGTAGAACACCTGCGGCGCCAACTTCGCCGGCCGGATGCGGCCGCAGCGCGCGAGCCTGATAGTGAACGCGGTGATCTGGTACTTGATTATGCGGAACTCGGATACCTGCCCGCCTCGGCCGCTTCCCTCACACGCTGGACACGTGAAGTCCTCGTCTTGGTCGTCGCTGTGCAGATAGCCCACGTCGTCACAGACGTCACAGCCTGCGAAGCTACCCTCGAACTCGTCGACGAGATAGAACCGATCACCGACGGTGTACGGCACCTCGAATTTAGTCTGCGCCCGCCCGCGCTTGATCGCGCTCTTCTTGGCTGCCCGTTTCGTCGCCATTGGTTGTCCCCTTCGAGTCGGTGACGGGTCTCCAACCGTCGTCGACCCAGACGAATGCTTGCTTGTCATCGTCGACGATGATCTCGCCAACGTAGTAGAGCCTCACTCCGCAGAACCTGCACGCGCTTCCCTTCCTCGTCGCCGCGATGCCGTGACACGCCGGACAGTGGATAGTGCTCGGGCGCCGCTTGTTGCCGTAGCGCGGCACTACCAGAACCTTCCCATCTGCGATGGCGACGGCGCGCCTTCCTTGAGCGTACCCGTATCCTCGTCGACGAGGTTGAACTTCGGTGCACTGGCGTCGGGCACCTTCTCTTCCGTCTTCACTGTGCCAGCGGCCACCGCCTCGAGCACGCGCTTCTGGTCGGCCGCCACTTCGGCCATGTACTTCTCCAGCTCTTCCTTGGTGAGCGCGCTCTCCTTCAACTCCCCCTTGGCGATCTTGTGGTCGACGTAGTCATCCTCTTCGTCACCGAATGAGAACGAGAACGCGCCCTGGCTGATGGCGTTCTCGCACATCCAATTCGCCATCACGGTATCGTCGTGCGTAGCCACGGACACCACCTTGCCCTCGTCGAAGGTGAAGGCGCGCAGCTCGGCGACCCACACGTCGGTCAGCTCGACGCTGCGCGTGTCCCCGCGCGGGATGCGGTACTTCTTGTTCTCGAATTTCACACGCAGCGACGGGACGCCCTTCTCGAGACTGTGCTTCTCTTCGCCAGTCTCGTAGAGCTTCACCGGTAGGTCGGTCGTGCGTATCAGCTCGGTGCCGAACACTCGCTGCGCCTGGTTCGCTTCGATGAAGATCAAGTCCGCCTTGTAGCGCCTGGCGATGCTGTTGATGTGGCTCAGCTGCACGTGGTAGTCGAGCCCCTTGTCTCGGAAGATGTCCAGTATCCACCGGTTCTCGAAGACGTCGATACCCATCGTCCAGATCACGGTGTAGTCAGCGCCGGCCGACGACGACAGCGCGATGTCAACGCCCATGAAGACGCTGCGGATGCCTGCCTTGCGCCAGAACTCGATCGGCATACCCAGCTTGACCAGCGGCTGCTCGATCGGTGAGCCCTGGAATAGCGTCGAGGGGAACAGCGACATCTCGTCGCTGACCGGCACGCATTGGAACTCGCGCGCGAAGCGCACGGTGCCGATCTCTCGACGCCTCTGCTCGAGCCGCTCGCGGTTGTAGCGCTCCGGCCAGAGCACGCGCCCGGTGTCCTCGTCGAGGGCCTGATAGCGGACGAACTTATACTCGACGTTCGTGCGGAGCTGGGCGTAGAGGTCCGCCTCGTGGAACGGCGTACCGACGACGATGATCTGACCACCCGGCACGATCATGTTCGTGATGGCGGTGTAGAAGTAGTCCACGTGCTTCTTGCGCACGGTCTCGCTGTAGGCGTCCTCGTCATTGAGGCCGTCGTCGACGACGATCCACGTTGGGTGAGCGCCGCGGACCTTGGTGCCGAACCCGCGTGCGTAGATGCGGTGGCCGTTGCTGAGCTTGATTGCCGTCGACGACCACATCGTCTTGTTCTTGGGCACGAGGTGCTGGAGCTTCGGGTTGCGCTCCAGCTCGTCCTTGATGTCCTGCAAGATGCGCTCGGCCTGGGGAGCTGTCGCCGAGAAGATGAAGCCGATCCCGTTGGGCTCCTTCGACGCGCGCCAGATCGGATAGGCCAGGTCGAAGAAGAAGGTCTTGGAGTGGTCGCGAGGCGCCATGATGCAGATACGATGGTGCTCGCGCACCAACGCGTCCCACTCTTCGTGATGGCGACCGATCAGGAACCTGCCGTTGTACGGTGGGTCAGGCGGCCCGCTGAGCACCTCGCTGGCGAAGAAGGCGCAGCTGTAGTCGAGCAGCTGCTGTAGATGCTCCCCGAGCTTTCCAGCCTTTTGCACCTCGACCGCAAGCGCACCCGCGCCGTCGGTGACGCCGGCGTTCTCCATTGCGGTCTCTAGCGCGCTCGGCTTCGGTGAGAAGCGGCCGTGCTCGTCACGCTTGGCCGGGGTCCTCTTCACCGGCCGTCGGCGGCGCGGCTTTTCCTGACTTTCCATCCTTCGAGTCTGCCTCACTTTCCAGACTTTGTCGAACCTTGGTCTCTGCCTCCGCTTGCGTCAGGCGCCAGCGCAGCACGTGCACTTGTTCGTCGAGCGCCTTGAGCATCGTCGTCATCGACTCCACCTGCGTCTTGCAGCTCTCCACCTGCGACTCGAGCGCAATCGCTTGAGCGCGCAACGCGTGGACCTCGTCCTCGTAGCGCCAGTCTCTGTGTTGCATCAGTCCCTGCTGTGAAGAAGAGACCGGCAGCTCTAGCTCATTGCAGTCGGGGGGGAGGACCGCGCCGAGCGTCGAGCTGCCGGTCATGGCTTGGGCAGCCACACCCATCATACCGACGTCACCCATGCCGTCAACTCCAGTCAGAACGGCACAGCGTCAGCGTGCGCCGGGTTGTTACCAGTGGCCGCCAGCGCGACGAGAAGCGCGATGTCGACCTCGAGATCTGCGACCTCACGAGCGGCCTGGACAGAGACCTCTACCTCAGCCGCCGCCTCTTCACGCTGCTGCTCACGGCAGTCAGCGACGTGGTCGCGCCACATCTCCTTCTTGATTTGGTGCCAGAGCCCGAGGATGGTGTGGCGCCGCTTGTAGCGCCACGTCGACGGGTCATCGCTCGCGCTCCACAGCATCCCGTAGATGTCTTGGTAGGTGAACCCTGTGCGGAAGTCGTCATATACCAGTTCGCAGACGGGACAGACTTCACACACGTCGTCACCTCACGGTTGAATGATGCCGACGCCGATGGTGCTCTCTGCTTCCTTGCACAGCAGATCGAACGCCACCTGGCCGATGGTCCCTGTCCGGTAGTAGCCCTTGATCTCGCCGAGCACGCCGCCCGTCTTCACCATGAGCTGCCAGCCCATCCGCTTGTAGGCTCGCACCGACACGCCGAAGCTCTGCGGGTTGGTCCCCATCAGGTCGATCTGTCGACGGAAAGCGGCGCACTCGTCGATCATGCGCCGGCACTCGTTCACCGCCTGGTCACCTCGCGTGATGCGCTCACTCTCGGGGAGCTTCTGCGCCTCAGCGTCGAAGATGTGCGGGTTGGGATTGTCCATGTCACCACTCGCTGGGGATGCGTGAGCGAAAGCAGCTGATCGTGTTCGGGCGCCACGGCCACGACGAGCGCTGCCCGCCCTTCGTCGACACGCCCTCGTCGGCGGGCCAGCTCGGCTCGTCACCTGGGCGCAGAGAATGGATGCCGGAGTGAAACAGCCCGATGTTGAACGTCGACGCCGCCACGCGGCAGCCGAAGAAGTCGACGCACTCCCGGGCGAACGCCTGCCCGCGCTCGCGCGCGAACGTCGAGCACGTCCGCCACCAGACCAAGCTCTCGGGGCGCATCCTCGACGACAACGCCACCATGGGCGCGTGCCAGGGATGCGTCGGACTGGTGAAGACCACGCGGTTGATCGCCTTGCCGCCGACGTAGACGCGGCCGGGGCTGCCGTGTCCCCAGAAGTGAAGCTCTGCGATCGGGTCGGGCTGCTCGATCAGCGCGGCAGCTCGCAACGTCGACGACCAGTCCACTGCGGGGATGACGACGTCGAAGCGGCCGAACTTGCGCGCCCAGTAGGCGCCGAACGCCCAGGTCTCGTCGAGCAGCCCAGGCGCCCGCACCGCGTCGTATATCAGAACTCGCAAGCCGTTCGACATGAAGCGCCTACCCTACCAGTCCGTCGTCACGCGCTCAACTTTCCTGACTTTCACTTGCGCTTGCTCCCGCTGCCGCCCTTGTTGTCCAGACAGTGGCAGCCGTACGACCACGTCGGTGCGTCCGGGTGCTGGGCACGCCAGCACGCGTAGTCGCACGAGCCCCATCCCACGATCAGCAGTACGAGCAGCAGCAGCCATCCGAGCGCTTTCCAGGCTTCCCGCCCCTTCTCGTCGCCGTCGGTCTTCTTCATGGCGCCTCCCCTACTAGGTAAAACACATCAGCGCCGCGATCGTTACGGTGGCGCGCCGGTCCTCGTCGGAATCGGCCCATGCAATTCCAGACTATTCACTGCGGCATGTCGGCGAGCTGCGCCCGCCAGGGATCGCTCATACTCTCGGTTGGCGATGGCGAGCCGCTCGCACACCCGCTGCTGCACCAGAGCTGTCTGCCGCTGCTCAGCTACCTGACGACGCAGGCGCTCCAGCTCGCGCCCCTGGGCACCGTTTTGCAACCACAGCCAGGTCACCGCCGCACTGGCGACGAAGGCTAGGACAGCCACGGTAGCCCAGCGCAGCATGTCAGCGCACTCGGCTTTCCATCCACGCCTTGTAGTCTTCCAAGAGCTGGATCAGGTCGGTGGCGTCGGAAGACCGGAACCATTTGGTGGTACGGTCGTTCCGCGTCTTCCGGCCGACGGAGAACGACGTGCGGTAGCCGCGACCGTCAGACAGAGCCGCCTGACGGACCTCGAGATGAAGGTCGCCGTTTTCCAGAGTATCGACAGTCTGCCAATCCAGCGGCGGGAGCGGCGGCCGGTCGCCTCGACCGTTGCCGCCCATGCCTCTGCCGCTGCCCCTGCGCTCTTGCGCTCCATTCCCACGCACGTGACCTCCTAGCGCCACCAGGCGCCCTCTGTGTTGCCCTCTGCGGCTGCCTGAGCAGCTGCCGCGCCCGCTGCTTCCCAGACGCGCGCGGAGGCCGCCTCGAAGGCTTCCTCGCACGCGTCGATGCCGATGAAATCGAGTCCGTGCTTCACTGCCGCCACCCCGAACGCGCCGCTCCCCATGAAGGGGTCACAGAGTATATCGCCGGCGCCGGCACTTTGACGAATGAGGATCTCCGCCAGCTCGACAGGCTTCTCGGTCGGGTAGCCCCGCCAGACCCTGGGCACCTCGAGCACGTCGTCGATCTCGTCGAGCGCCGCGGGCCCCTTGAGCACGTCGGGCACGCCCAGGTCGGCGAGCTTGCGCTTGCCCTTCTCGGCGAAGAGGATGAACTCGTAGCGCGCGCGGTAGTGGTAGCCCATGCCGATCTTCATCTTGTCCCAGACCAGCCGTTTCCAGACTTTGAAACCGGCGGCCGCCAGCTCGGGCTTGAGCACGTCGCTGGTCTCGTCGTCGCACATCACGTAGCAGTGCGAGCCCGGCCGGAGCACGCGGTACAGCTCCGCGCAGAAGTCTGGAAAGCGGCTGTTGGGGAAGATGTTGAACCAGTCATTCGAGCTGGCCTTGCTGTGGCTCAACCGGGTCGTGGTTCCACGGGCGCGGTGCTTTTCCAGGCTTTCGTAGGCCGGGTCGGTCACCACGATGTCGATCGAGCTGGGCGCCATCGCGCGCAGTGCGTGCACGGCATCGCAATGCAGTGTCTGGACGAAGGGCTTGCCGCCCGGCCGGACCTTCGTCGGCACACCCTCACCCGAGCCATTGTCTGACGGTGTCACCAGTGGTCTGGAGCCAGGCGAGGTCGCGCTGCGCTTCGGTGTCCGTGTAGTCATCCTGCTTGATCCTCCGCTCGAGCGCGCCGAGCCTGGACTGGGTTGCGTTGACAGCTCGGACCCGCCGCGGCTGATCGGCGCCAGGCACGAAGCTCGCGCGCTCGAGCAACCTGTCGAGGTCATCGATCGCGAGCTGCACCAGCTCGCGCGGACTCTCACCCGCCACTTCGAGCTGCATGTAGTCGTGCAACTCCCCGCACACGTCGCAGCTGGGGTAGTCGTCGACGACAGCCGACGGTAGCAGCGGCTGAGCCTCGAGCTTCGGTGGGCCGTCGGGGATGCACCCGGCGCAGTAGACGTTGCCCTGCCAGGTCACCGCGTAGGCGTCGCTCACGACGCACCTCCGTTGACCACCTCGCTGGCGAGGCGCACGAGGTCGGCGGGCTCGGCGTTCATCGGCGCCTTGACGCGGATGGTGCGCTCGGTGCCGAGCGCGTCCCAGACCTTGGACTGGTGCTTGCTCGTCGTCACCGAGAACGACGTCACGTTGACGATGGCGGTGCCCTTCGGCGAACGCGCCGCCAGGCAGGTGTCGTAGGAGAACGCCTGGAGCAGCTTGCCTTCGTTGTCGTGAATGAGCACGGCTTGGCCGTGGATCTTGATCTTCATCTCGTTCTCCTACTTCACGTCCGTGACGGTGGCGTGGTAGACGTTACCGTTCGCCGCCACGACGATGAGCCTGCTACCCTTGTGGGTGCCGTCGTAGTCGGGCAGGATGACGACGGACTGCTGGAGGTCGCAACCGTAGTCGGGATCGACGTCGCAGCCGATGCCGCAGGCGAACCCGAGCAGCATCTCGTGCGTGCGGTGTGTGTGACGGTGCTCCGCCTCGTGCAGCGCGATGTGAATCTTGCTGTAGCGCCCGCGCAGGTCGCTCAGCTCCCCGTCCTTGTCCGATGTCGCGATCTGCAAGCGGCGCATCTCCACACCCATCGACTTGAGCTGCTTGCGCGCCTCCGCCAGGGTGAGCTTCTTGGCCTTCGCGCGCTTCGTCTTCTTCGCGGCCTTCTTCTTCTGCTTCGTCGTCATCGCCTCTCCCTCTGGCCGTCGTCGTGACGGCCTCCTGGGTTGATTGACCAGCGGCCACCCCCCTCGCCCACGTCGCCGTCGGCGAGGGGAATTGCAGCTCGTCAGTTCGTCAGAGCCTTCCTCCCGCTGCCGAGCGCGCCACGGGCGCCGCCCATCCTGATCTCCTTGCCGGCCCGCTGCCCGGCCTGCCGCGCTCCCCAATGGCCGCGCGCGCTGCTGCCGCTCACCGACCCGAGCTTGAGGTTCGCCTCGACCCAGGCGTCAACATCGGCGCTACGCTTCTCGAGCCTGGCCAGCGCCTTGTCGACCCGCACCAGGGCGAACATGTCGCCGCCGGCGTCACGCCGCAGCTTGTCGGCCGCGCGCGACTTGCTGAGCTTCAACTCGCGGCGGATGGTGTCGACGACACCGATGCAGTAGTTGTTACGCCACGTGATGCCGCAGCCCTGGCCGTCGCGGTCGACGAGACGCTTGACCTCACGCACGAGGAAGGCGTGCAGGTAGCGGACCTTCTCGACGTCAGACGGGCGCCCGACGATGGCGATCCGCGTCTTCGCCTTGGTGCCGATGTAGTAGGTCTCCTGGTAGGCACGGCAGCTGTTCGCGCGGCACACCACCGTGGCCAGCGACCCGCGCCACCTGGGCATCTTGGTGCCGGGATCGTCGAGGGGCGCGCCCTTCGACGAGAAGTCGAAGATGGGCTCGTCGTCACCGGCGCGGTCCTCGTCGTCAGCCGCGTCGATGTCGAGCAGGTTACGACTGAGCTGGTACTTGTCGAGCAGCTCTTGCGCGCGAGCGGCCGCCTGCGCGGCCTCGTTGGCGTTGTCGCTCTGCGAGAGCGCCAGGAGCTTCTTGACCTTCTTGAGTATCTCTTGCTGCGTCATCTCGTCTCCCTCCGTCTAGGCGCCGTCGTCGGCAACCATTACCGGTACAGCTTCTCTCCGGCCAGCAGCGACTCGACCGCGGTGACGTCGACGTCGTAGTACCGCCCGTACTGCTCGGGCCGCTGCTTCACCGCCTTGGGGAACTGGGCGAGCATCTTCTCACGCTGGTTGATGGACCGCCCGCCCATCACGTCGTAGCTATCGACCTTGCCCTCGCCGTCGACCGCCTCGAGCGCGGCGCGCAGGAAGCGGTCCTGGCCACGGGTCAGGCCGTTCTTGAGGGGCTCGTCCTCGAGCCGGATGACGCGGGGACCGATCACCTTGCCCCACCGCGGCGCGCAGCACATGCAGTTGTCGATGAAGGCGTTGCTGTGCGCCTCACCGTTGCACGGCACGAGGAAGGCTTCGATGGCGCCCTCGACGCGGCTGAGCAACGCGTGCCCGGGGTGGCCGGGCTCGTTGCGCTTGAACTGCATCTCGTAGCGGAGCTTGCTCGCGACCTTCTCCAGCCGGTTGATCTCGGTCTCGGTGACCACACCGAGGTGGGGCAGGGTCTTCGCCTGCGCCTCGACGTTGTCGAGCACCTTGCCGATGCGGAAGTCCTGGGGTCGGTAGCCGTTGATCGTCGTCATGGTGAGTCCCTCCAGGCGCCGTCGTCGGTCGCCATTTTCCAGAGTTTCAGTCCTCAAGCCCGTGCCGCTTGGCGAAGCCCAGGCGCGCATCGCCCAGCTCGAGCAGGCGCGCCCGCTTCTCTTCCTCCGGTGCCCAACCCAGCCAGTGGTGACGCGCGGCGCCGCGCTCTTCGTCCCTGGTGCGCTCGCCCTTGGTCAGAGACCGGCGGATGTTGTCGAGGTGCGCGTCGATCTGCTTGAGCACCTCCAGGGCGTGGGCGGCGTCGTAGACCTTGCCCTTGGCGAGGTCCAGCTCGTCGAGCATCTTGGCCTGGGTGTAGCCCTTCGCGGTCTCCTTCTGCGACTTGCGGCCGAGCAGGTAGCAGCGCCCGGCCTGGTTGGTCGCCATGAAGATGTCGGCACCGCTGTGCAGCGCGCCGATGACGATGCAGTCGCGGCCGCCGTGGAAGTAGAGCATCGCGGTGATCGGCTCGGTGGTCAGTGTCGTCGTCATGGTGTCCCCCTCACTTGCTCGGCTGAAGGTTAGCGGTCCCGCACTCAACGCGGGCGAAGCAGCCGATCGACCGGCCGTAGCTCTGGGAGAGGCTGCGCTGGAAGATGACGATCCACTTGCCGCGCGCGCCCACTCGGACGTAGAGGTTGCCCTCGTGCTTGAACGCCGTCGACGGGTCAGCGTTGAGAATGCGCTTGTGCTCACCGATGGGGCCCGTGACCTTGTTGTTCTTGATGTTGGCCTGGACGCGCTTGACTGCGGCTCTGGCAGAGAGCGCAGTGTTGCGGCGGTCGGCCTCGACCTGCGCGGCGTCAGCCGAGAGCTTGGCAGCCTCGAGACCGGGCCAGCTCGGCTTCTTCTTCGACGAGGTCGCCAAGACGTACATGTTGTGACGCTTGACGGCGTGATCGTACTTCTTCGCGAAGAGGATGTGGCCGGCGTCGTCGGGATGGATGGTGGGCCGGTAGTCACCCTTGGCGTCGGCGAGCGTCTTCAAGCAGGAGAGGCGCGGCATGATGTCTTCGAGCTTCGCGTCGTCGCAGTTGTAGGGGCTCACCCAGCGGACGGCGAAGACCCCGGGGCGGTACTGCTCGGAGACGACATAGAGCCCCGCCTCGTCGTAGCCGAGCACCTTCGAGCGCCCGCTACCGCAGAGGCAGCCGACGTCGAGCCCGGTCAGCGCCTCGCGCATCCCGGGCTGACAGAGCGCCCGCAGCACACCCTCGTGCCCGATGGCGTCGGCGAGGCCCTGGAGCTGCTCGGTGAGCGGCCGCACCTCGAAGGGGTTGGGCCGGGTCTCGAACCGCGCCTCGACACACTCGCGGATGATCTCGCGGGCGGTGTCACAGACGTGGTCGACACTGCGGAAGCTCGTGATGTCGGTGAATGCGGTCATCGTCTCTCCCTCCAGCGGCTCTCCTGAGCCCTCATTCCGGGTTTCGCTTCTATCCTTCATCCTACGCCCATCAGCGGCTAGTTCAACTTATTTCCAGACAATCGTATTTCGCGTGTTATTTCCACCACTTCTCACCCAAGTTTCCAGACTTATCGTGCTGATCAGGGTCGCCGAGCGGCCCCTGGGCGGCCCTCACCGGCTGCCGCCTGAGCTGCCGGCGTGGCCGCTCGCGGGCGGCCGGGCGCGGGGGCACGACGAGCAGCGGGAGCTTGAGCTTCTTGCGCACGCGGTTGGTCCCCTCGACGGTGTTCATCTGCTCGAGGTGATGGTCACAGATCTCCTTGTCGAGGTAGATGATCGTGCTCGGTCGTCGACACCTGGGCACCTGGCAACGGTCAGTCATCGTCTCTCCCTCCGTCGAAGTCGTCCCGCAGAATGCGCTCTGCCTGGACGAGCGCGGCGTCAGCCTCGCGGCGCAACCACGCAACGGTCTCCCTCGCGTGGTGCCCAGGCGTGGCCCCCGTCCCCATCTCGCCGGCCGCGCGCGCCATCGACCGGAAACGGAAGGCGAGCGCATCACGAGCTGCCTGGCGAGCCTGGTCGTCACTGGCCACAGAGCGCCTCCCTTCGTTGCAGCTCGACCAGGGCCGGCTCGAGCTTCTGCATCAAGTCAATCTCTTCGCGCTGGATCGCCGTCAGCCGCGCAATCAGCTCGAGCACCTTGATCTCCGCGGCCATGACGTTGTCGGGCTTCTCTTCCCGCCGGGCCTCACGCTGCGCGTTGTTCTCGCAGCTGTAGTGTCCGGTGCTGTCGACGTAGATCACACGGCCGATGTCGCAGCGCTCGAATCGCCCGAGCACCTCACGCGCTCGCCAGTAGACCTCGTCACGTCGATGGTTGAGCCCGAAGTCTCGCTCGGTCACTATGTGCACAGGCCTCTGCATCTTCTTACCCTCCGTCGTCACCAGGCAGGCGCGTGGGGCCGTAGCCCCGTAAGATCTGTCTTGGTGGTGCCCGCGCTCGGTTCATCTCGTCCCCTTTCACTGAGTAGGACGGCGGGCCGCGCGGAAATCTGACAGTGCCGATTCACTTTCTCGTAACCTCTCGGACTGCGTAGTAGAACCAGTAGAGCCCAACCGCGCACCAAGCCGCCGACGCTACTATCATCAGCGTGACGACGACGATCTCACCCGCGGTGCAGTAGCTCATTGGTACACGTCCCAGTGCGCACGCTCCTGGCTGCCTTCGTTGTGTGCCATGTCTGACGAGACGAATTTCCAGAGTAACGCGTTGATCAGCTCGTACTTGAGCGCAGTCTTCCCGGGCCAGCGCCAGGTCACGTGAATCTCGTAGGGGCTCATGGTGATGCCCTCGAGGTACTTCTCCGGGTTCCACGGATCGAGCACGCCACCGCCGCCCTGCCTGGGTGAGACGAGGTAGAAGGTCATCTTGCCGACGTGCTCCCGGCTGCGCGACGCTGTGAGCAGGTTGGCGGCGTGGAGCTGCGACAACAGCTCTTGCGCCTCCGCCTCGACGTCGGAGAGCCGCACGACGAGGTCGTCGTCGACGTGCACGCGCGTCCCCCAGCTCAGGCGCGGCAGCGCCTTCTCCTTGACGTAGGCGCGCCACGCGACGACGCCGATGACGACGAAGCAACCGATGAATGCGACCAGGGCCGCGACGAGTCCTGTGCTCACTTCGACCCTCCCGCCTCGAGCGCGTCCAGCTCGGCCTGCATCTTGTCGGCCTGCTTGTCGACCCGCTCAGCCTCGGCCACGTTGCTCTGGCGCTGCACGTCATCCATCGCTGCCCAGGTTCGCCACCGCTGCGCGCCCGCACGACGATACGCAATGGCGTCCCGCAGCAACTCCTTCCTCTTCTCGACGTCAATCACCACCCACCTCCTTCATCCACGCACGCAGCGCGTCTGTGAGCGCCTGGCGTTCCGCCTGGGCGCTGTCCCATCGCTCGAGCACTCCGGCCGTCGGGTCGCAACTCGACCCGCGACAGAGGAAGACCTCGAGCGTCGCCATGTCGACGGCCACCCGGCTGTAGCCGCCATCGGCCAGGTAGAAGACCTCGGTGCCGCAGACGATCGACCACAGGTCGTGTCGAGGCAGCGCACCCTGCCACTCGTTGCCGGTGAGCTTGCGCGAGAGCGCGAAGAAGGCCTGGTCGACCCGCTGTTCCGTCGTCATAGCTCTCCCTCGCCGTACAGGGCGCGGCGTAGCTCGACAATACGAGCGGCCGCAGCGTCGACTTCCTCCTGGGTACCGTAGCCGCTGGTCAACTCGTGCTCCATGAACGGCAGGTCATGCTCGAGTCGTTGCAACTCGTCCAACATTGCAGAGCGCTCCATCGTCTCCCCCTTCATGCCGCCACCAGGCTCATGCCGACGGTGACGTCAAACCACTTCTTCGCGAAGCTCTTGTTCTCCTTCTCGTTGGCGACGAGCGGGGCGACGACGTACTGGTCTTCGATACAGGGGAAGCTGTCGGCCTTCTTCGCCATCCACACGCGCTCGCTGCCGGCCTCGTCGACGACCTCGCGGCCGAAGGACTGGGCGACCTCGAGCAGTGCCTCACGCGCCTCGGTGTGGGTCCCGACGACGTCGACCTCGACGCTGCGCACCGCGTGAGCCTTGCCACTGAAGACGCGCCGCACGTGGTAGAGCGCCCACTCTTCCTTCTCGTCGCACTCGCCGAAGCAGCCGGCCAGCTCGGCCATGGCCTCGTCGTTCTCGTCCTTCTCGACGTAGCTCCGGGCGGTGCCGTTCTTGGCGAAGAGGGGCATCCGCACGTTGAGAGCGAGGGCCGCGTTCTCGATCCACATCGCCAGGGCCGCGCCCTTGGGGAACCGGCGCCAGCGGTTGAGGTGGTCGCGGATGCCCTTCTTGTTGCAGGCGAAGGGACAGTACATGCAGCAGCTCTTCGCCCAGGGCTCGCCGAAGGTCTCGCGGAGGTAGTCCTCGCAGCGCTCACGACCCCAGTGCCACTCGAGCAGCGGATACTCGCTATGACGCTGCTCACCAGAGAAGCTCGAGTCCTTCTCGACGCGCTTGTGCTCGTCGTCATTGAAGCCCATCACGTGGCGGAAGGGGAGGCCGTCGAGGTTATCCTGCATCCACCGGTCGAGGGGCCAGCCCTTCGCGTGCATGGAACACTTGCGCGCCATGCCCGACGTCGGGATCGTGCCGGCCGCCTTCATCTCGTCGCTGAGCTTGTAGCAGCCTTCGAGGTAGGTGCGGGTCGGCTGGTGGCTGTCCTCGAGCACGACGTAGGTGCCGTCGTACTGCTTGCGCGCGACCTGCACCCAGCGCACGTTGTGCTCGCGCATGAGCGGCACGAGGTGCTTGTCCATCAGCTCGGCGGTGTCGGGGAACTCGTCGCCGACCTGCGCGGTGATGACGATCAGCTGGTCGAGGTCGAAGTCACGCGAGCTGGGGTCGAGCAGCCAGCGGGTCAGGATGGCGGCGCTGTCGACGCCCATGCCCAGACTGAGCACGACCATCCAGCGGTCGGTGGAGAGCTTGTCGGTGGTGGAGGTGGTCTCGGTGGTCATCGTGGGCTCCTCTAGTGCCCCTCCTGGGGCTTCATTGCGGAGTGTCTATCTTGACTATACGCCCATTTCCAGACTCTTCAACTTCTTTCCTGACAATCGTACTTCGCTACTATATACGGCCACTTATGCCGCAACTTTCCAGACTTTCCGGGTGCTAGATCAGGTGATCGGTGCCCGAGAAGGTGAGCCCGCGGTCCCCCACGCGCTCGCGCAGAGCTGCGCGCGCGGCCTCGTCCCAGCGGTCGCTGGCGGGCAGACCCGCCATGCGGCGGAACTGCTTGAGCGTCGGCGGCCAGGGCGCGCCCTCGTCGGCACAGTAGCCGAGCGCGAGCAGCAGCGTGGTGTCGAGCACCGTCGGGTGCGGCGGGTCAGGCTCCACCGCCACCTCGGTGACGTCGGCCATCAGGCGGTTCCACGCGTCAGCCGCCGGCCACTGCTTCCCGTCGAGGCCGCGGCAGTATTCGATGGCGAAGGCGTCGCGCCAGGTGACGGCGTACTGCTCGTCACCGACGAAGAGGTCCCACCACTCCAGCTCGTAGATCGGCGAGTCAGTGAAGGCCGCGTTGCGCACGTCGTAGAGGGGAAACAGCGGGCCCGGGTCGCGCTTGTCCTTGCCGCTGGAGCCCTCGGTTTCGACGCCCTGGACGTGCTCGTGCCCGATGACCCAGTTACGCATCAGCGAGTCGGGCTCGGCGTGGCGGTACATCCGCAGCAGCATCACCGTCGCCGCGATCTGCTCGGGCGTGTAGGGCTCCCAGTAGCGCCCGTGCATCTTCACCGGCTGGGCGATCGGCTGCACCGCGTGTCCGCGCTTGTCGAACCAGCCGCCCTCCTGGGGCGACAGCACGCCGGCGTTGATCAGCTCGAGCCCGTAGCAGGTGCTGTTGAGCCAGGTGGCGTGCACGGCCGGCTGCGTCCAGGGCCGGCACTGCACGACGGTGACCGGCAGCTCGGCGACCGCGGGGTACTTGCTTTCCAGACTTTGCAGCTCGGGGAGCTTGGTCTGGCCGACGATGACGTGGGCGCAGACCCCAGCGTTGAAGCTCGGGTCGCAGAACCACCGGGCGACCTTTTCCAGGCTTTTGCCGATGGTGTGGTGCACGACCGCACCGCGGCGCGCCGACTTCCACTTCGCCTTGCCCCAGGGGCTCTGCTTCGGCAGGCCCCAGCCCTCGAGCACCTCACGGGAGAACGACGTCAGCTGCCCCCAGAACGCACGCGCTTTGCTCATGGCGACACCTCGCTGAGCTGCCAGGCGCAGCCGACGAAGGCGCCGCTCTCGACGCGCACCGGGGTCTGAGGCGTGATGTAGGCGAGCACCACCGCCGGAGTCTTGCACTCCTTGAGCAGCGTGCAGAGCCCCTTGCCGGCAACGATGGCGCGGCACTCGTCGCCACCCTGGAGCGTCTTCGACGCGATGACCGCCTTCGCCTGTGGATCGTCCTTCTTCTTCGCGTAGGCCTTCACCACGACGCCGTCAGGCCCGAGCAGCAGCTCGACCGCCTTGTGCGCCGAGGTCTTCATCGCCTGGGTGCACGCGCGAGAGAAGTCGTCGAGGGGCACCACCATCCGCGGCCCGTTGTGCTGGGTCGGGACCACCTTCGACAAGTCTGGAAAGCTGCCGCGCTGTAGCTCGGCGAAGCGCAGCTCGTCGTCGCCCCGTTGCGCGTACATCCGACCGCCCCAGAACGCGACGCGCACGTCACCGGCGTGCCAGCTCTTGAACATCGACACCGGCACCAGGCCCGAGCCCAGGCCCGGGACCTCCGCCCGCGCGATCAGCACCGTGTCGCTGGCCTCGACACCCTCGGGCGAGAACTTCACGTGCGCGCGGCCGCCGTCGCTCTTCTTGCCGGTGAACTTCGCCACCGAGCGCACCGTCGACCACAGCGGCACGTTGATCCAGTCGGGCGGCATCTCCGGTACGCTGGGGAAGTCCGACGGTGGAGCGCCCATCACGCTCTGCTCGAAGGTCCCGACGGACGCCACGACGCGCCCGTAGCCGTCGTCGACGAAGGAGGGGTCTTCCTTTCCAGCCTTTACGACGTTGTCGATGAACTCCCCGAGCACCACCGCGTTGGGTAGCTCGTCGTCGGGCTCACAGTCGAGGATGCACCCGACCGACCCATCGCTGGCGTAGACCCTGGCCGGGTGCACGCCTGGCTGGGCGGGGATGAATCTGACCCCCTGCAAGATTCCCGACTTTGCGCCTCCCTTGAACTTCGTGATGCGCGACAGCGCTGTGCGTAGCCTCATTGTTCCACGTCTCCTGACGGGGCGCCGGCTGCCCAAGCCGTCATCACCGTCGACAAGGCGCCCTCGAGCGCATCGCGCTCGTTGAACGCGGGGCTCAACGCGAGCCCGTTATGAACCCTCTTCAACACCGTCAGCATCTCGCCCTTCGTCAGGTTCGTCGACGACCACCAGGCCTCCACCAGATCGACAAACGCTTCCGTCGCCGTGTCCGCGCGCAGCTCCGCCGCTAGTCTCAAGAGACTGTGCCAATCGCCCAAGCGTAGTGAGCTGTCGGAAGTCAAGTGCGATCCCCATCTCGAGCCGGGCCAGTGCTGGTCTCCAGAATACGTCACTCTCTACCCCTTCGGCCTGCAAAGCTAACACGAACTGTCGCTGCCCGCACAAGGCCACGGGCACCCCTAACGAGTGCGCGCGCCGCGCGTGCGCCTTGTAGCACGACCGGCACAGGCCGATCGCATAGGTCGGCCGCTCCGTCGTCGTGCACCAGAGACAGTTGTAGAGCGACTTCGACGTCGACCAGTAGTCGTGCACCAGCCAGTCGGTCAACTCCCGCAGCTGCTCTTCGGAGATGATGTAGCGCCCGCGCGCCGACGTGCGCCGCCACTTCTGCCCCAGTGCGCTCTGCGCGCGCAGGAGCTGCGAGCGCGAGTAGCCGGTCTCCGCCATCGCCTTGCGCAGCGACCACGTCCCCCTGGTGAGCGACGCCGTCCCATAGCGCTTGCGCGCCTGGGCCATGATGGCGGGGATGGTCCTGCCCGTCTTGCGCTTGAACCAGTCCCGGCCGTATGCGCCGATGCCGATCAGCAGCGCCCCCGCTTGCGCAGGTGTCCACCTACTTGACCTCTTTGTAGTCGGCATCGAGTATGTCCTCGTCTTCAATGCCGGCCTTCTGCCGGGTAGTAAGCCGTCGCTTCTCGAGGATGGCCTTGACCGCGCCCTGGGACTCTTCCTCTGTCAGCTCCAGCTCGACTTGCAGCCGGTTGCCGCCCTTCCCCTGGGCGTTCTCCTTCGGCGCCACGTCGTCACGGATAGACGTCGCCATCTGATCCATCATGCCGCCGAGCTTCACCATCGCCCCGACGACGCCCTCCCAGGTCTTCGGCAGCGCGACGATACCGTCAGCGTCGGGCTCGCCGATCTTGCTGAGGTCGACCATCTTCATGCCCTGCTGCCAGATCGTCTGCATCTCGTCGAGGAAGACCAGCCGCTGCCGGGTGATCTCTTCGCCGAGCTTGCTCTCGAGCTTCTTCTGCCAGTCGTCTTTCACCTGGCGACGGGCTTCAACCCAGCCGTCCTTCGTGCACCAAGCGCGTAGGGTGCTCAGCGACACCGACGAGAACTGGGCGAGAGAGGCCATGTCCTCGACGGAACACTCGTGCAGATCGGTGACGTAGTAGAGCTTCGCTACCGTGCGCAGGTCCGTGCGCGCCAGCTCTTCGAGGTCCGGCTTCTCCGACGGCAGGTGGATGTCGACGGTCGCCTTCGTCTTCTTCGTCCGCGTCGCCTCTTCTAGGAGGTAGTCGGGGACGGTTCGGCCGAAGCCGTCTTGGATGTGCTTCTTCGACATTCCTTCAACCCCTCGTTGCGGTCGTGGAACATACCCACAGCCACTCTGTAGAGCCCCGCCATCAGCTCAGAGAACTGCTCGTCGCTGACGCCTTCGATGTCCTCCCGGGCGACCTCGACGTTGGGCGTCATGTTGCCGCGTTCATCGACGGACAGCTCGACCGTGAACTTCTCGAGCGGGATCTGGAGCGCGTTGCAAGCGTGGAGCTGGAACCACTCCATGACCTCATTGATCACGCGCTCCCTGTTGAGTAGGAAGATCATCTCAGACTCCCATCATTTGACGCAGGTTGTAGGCCTCGACGATGGCCAGGTACGCGTGCCCGGCCGCGTCGGTGACGTGCTCGCGCTTGCCCTTCGCCAGGGTAGCGACGAACTCGCCCAGGCCGTTGACCTTTCCAGCCAGTGTATCACCGATCGCCGCCTTGCTGACGTTCTGCTTCTTGTGAAAGGCCCGCTTGAGATCCTGGGGCACGAAGGGGAGCACCGGGATACCCCACGCGCGGCCTGCCATCATAAAGCCGTAGTAGATGCCGCCGGCCTTCCAACCGCTCGCGTTCTTGCCGAAGGGCATGTAGGCCTCGACGCCGATGACGTTGACGTGGTGACGCTTGCGCAGCTCGTCGGCCATGTCGTAGATCTCTCGCACTCGCCGCGCGTCGTCGTCGGTCACCCGCAGCGACTTGCGCTCCTTCTTTCCAGCCTTCTTCGTCTCGAGCACCACGCCGTCGACGAAGCGTATCGGTGCACCCTGAGCGTCCTGACGCAGCACCACCGCGCCGCCGGCCGCAAAGCCCGGGTCAATCCCCAGAGCCGTTATCGCCCCCGCCCTCGTCTTCTCCGGCTCCCGACTGCTCGATGATTGTTCCGCCCTTGTCGACGTAGGACCGGTCGATGTGCTCGGCGGCGAGTCCTTTGACGTCGTCGGGGTTGTCGGGGTCGAAGGGCCCGTCCACCACTGCGAGCTTGGCGGTTCCCTTCTCGAGGTCTCCGACGTGGATGGGGTTGCCGTCGGCGTCACAGATACCGGTGTCCTCACCCTTGTCATAGATCACGCTCTCGATTCGATGGATCACCCGCGCGGCCTCGTTCGGCGAGAGCTTCTCGAGACGCCCGAAGGTGACGTTGTGAGTGATGACGATGATCGGCCGGTCGCCCAGCTGCTCCTTGAGCTTCACCTGTAGCTCTTCCGCAGCGGCGTGCGTGATGTCCTGGGGCACGCTGACGACGAGAAACTCCTCGAGCTGCCCTTCGATGTAGTGCTCCGGGCCCTCGACGACGGCGCTAGGCTTCTCCGGATGTTCGAACAGGGGAACGAACCGGACGACGTGTGCGCCTTTGCGCTCTGCGCGGTTTCGGGGTCTCACTGTTACCTCCCTCGGTGATGCGGCTACGGCCGCCTTCCTTGACGATGACGATGCGGTTCTCGAATGCGTCGGCGAAGTCGACGTCGTGCTCGACGACGAAGATGCTGCTCTTCTCTTGGCGCAGGTAGGTGAGCATCTCGACGACGGCTTCCTTCCCCGCGCCGTCGAGGTGCCGGAATAGCTCGTCGAGGATCAGGATGTCGAAGCGCTTGTGTGCGCGCCTGGCAACGAGCGCGGCCAGGCCGAAGTCGATGCCCAGGGCGACCTTGCCCTTCTCGCCGCCCGACCAGCTCCGGTAGCCGCGCTCGGTGACGGTGCCGCGCGCGTTGTACTTGAAGACCTTGACCTCGACCTTGTTGCTCAGCGTCTTCTTCGTCGTCATGCCGTGCGTGGTGAACTGCACCCAGATCGCGCCACCGGTGAGCAGCTGCACCCAACGGTTGGCCGCCTCGGTGAGGTCGGTCAGCCGCGCGTCGAGGATGTACGACTTGATGCCCTTCGGGCCGCACGCCTTCACGTGGTAGTCGAAGGCCGCCTCTCGCAGGCGCAGCGCCTCCGCGTGCTGCACGAGCTGGCCGAGACGCAGCTCCAGGCTCGCGCGCTCTTCCTGGGTCGCCGCGAGCTTCTCGACGTAGGGGTTGACCGCGGCCGTCCACCCGCGGACGTCCTCGTCAATGCGCCAGAGCGACTGCTCAGCGCTGTGCACGTAGCCCTGGGCGTTGGCCGCGGCGTCGACCTTCTGCCGCAGCTCGAGCACCCTCTCCCCATGCGCGCGCAGCTCGGCGTCGTAAAGGCTGGAAAGCTGCTCGAGCTGGGCCGCGTGGCCAGCGGCCTCGCTTTCCAGAGTTTCCGCTTCCTGCCTCTTCGCCTCCGCCGCGGCGACGTGACTCTGGGCGACCTGCCCGCGAGCCTCGACCTCCGCCTGGAGATGCTCGGCGGTGACGTCCTGGCCGCAGGTGGAGCATTTCCCGACTTTCAGCGCGCCGAAGCGCTGCACTTCGCGCTCGACCTCCGCCGCCTGGCGCAGGAAGCCCTGGGCCTCGCCGTTGAGCCCCGCGGCCGCCTGCATCGCCTGGTCGCGCGCGGCCTGGGCCTGGGCGATCTCCGGGGGTGGCGCCGGTCGGGCCGCCTCAGCCTGGGAGAGCGCTGCACGGTCGCGCTCGAGTCCGGCCACCAGCGGCCGCGTCTCTTCGAGGTACTGCTCGACCTCCGCCCGCGACTTGGCCAGGTCTTCGAGCTTGGTCTGCCGCTCGGTCTCCCACCGCCCTTGCTGCTCGCCATACTCGACCAGGATGCGCGCCGACGAGTCGAGCGCGGCCTCTGCACGTACCTTCTCTTCACGCGCAGCTGCGGCGCCGCTCGCGGCTTGGTCACGCAGCGCCTTCGCCTTCGCCAGCCACACGTCGATGGTCTCGAGCTGGAGGATCTTCGTCAGCGTCTCGACGCGCTCAGCGTCGGTGGACTCGGCGAAGTTGAAGCGATCGAACTGGGAGAACATCACCGCCGCCTTGAAGACGTGGCGGTCCATGCCCAGGTGCCTGTTGATCTCGAGCTGCGTCTCCTTGGCGTCGAGGAAGGTCTGCTCGACGTCGTTCACGAAGAGGCGTACGCCGCTCTTTCCAGACTTCTTCCCTTCCTTGCGGAAACGGAGGACGCGCAGCTCGGTGCCGTCCTCGTCCTCAAGCTCCACCTCGACGAAGGTGTCCTTCTCCGCCTCCTCATTGACGATGGAGTCGGCGTCATCCTTGCGCGGCACCTCGCCGTACCAGCACCAGTCGAGCGCCTCCATGAGCGTCGACTTGCCCGACGCGTTGCTGATGGTGCACGGGTCGTCGCGGTTGTCACCGTCGATCAACACCAGACCGCGCCCGCCCAGGTTGAACTCGTGCCGCCCGTAGAACGAGCCATAGTTGTTCAACCGCATTCGCTTCGCTCGCATGGCCTACTCCACAATCTCCGCCAGTGTCGACAGCAGCAGCTCTTCGGGCACCTCGCACGGGTGCGCGCGGATGAAGGCCTCCGCGTAGGCGCGGAAGGTAGGCGCCGCGCCCTCTTGCTGAGGCACCTCGAGCCGCTCCACCGTCGGCGCCACCTCGCGCGCTATGGTGTGGTTGTGCACGCCCATCGACCTCAGTGCGTGGCCGACAGCCTCGACGTTGACGTCGTGCTCGGCGTGCACGTGGACGATGTCCTGGGGCCGCAGGCCGGTACCGTCGACGGGCTGCCCCTTCGAGATGTGCATGACGTAATGCTTCGGCCCCCAGGCCGTATCGTAGAAGGTGAGCTGGCCGTCGACGAGGCGCGCGTAGCCCTTCGGGTCACCCATCTCGTCGGCGCGCGTCTCCCAGGGACTGCCGATGTACTGCACGTTGCCGAGCTGCTGCCGGCGGTGGTAATGCCCGAGCAGCACCATAGGCCAGCCTTGCAGCGCCTCGAGCGGCACGCCGTCGTCGTCGTAGATGTTCACGCCCTTGAGCGCGCCGGTGACCCCGAAGTGACCGAAGAGCACGGCCGGCTGGTCGCCGGCCTTCAATGCTTCCGACTGGCCGTAAGTCACCAGGCGCGTCAGCTCGTCGACGCTCTTCCGGTACGGCACCCAGAGGCCATCGGCGTCCCGGGTGGGAACTGTATAGACGGAAACGTGTGGTAGGCGGTCGAAGACCTCGAGAGCGTTTCGCCCGGCCACATCCACCTGATCGTGGTTACCCGGCAAGACTCGGAGACGAACGCCCGCAGCACCCCAGCGCGCAAGCTCCGCGTCGACGGCGTTGAGTAGAACGACCGGAATGCGATTGCGGACATGCCACCAGTCCCCCAGGAAGACGACGTCGAGGTCATTGTGCGCGAGGGCCGCCTGGAGGATGCCCGGCAGCACCTCTCCCAGCACGGTGGCCGCGCTCTCTTCTCTCAGGTGCAGGTCGGTGAAGATGATCACAGCGATCTCCTGTTCCAGCCACGATGGAAGTCGATCACAGCGAGCACCGCGCGCGCCGCGTGAGGTGGCACCGCTACCGCTTGAAGGTTCGGGTCCTCTAAGATCCCCGGCATCGGCTCCCGCAGCTCTTCCGGAAGCGCTCCGGCCATGACCGCGATCAAGCCCATCACGCGCTCGAGCGCCTCCTTGTTCTTGTTGCGGGGCATGACGCCGACCTGTATCTGCCCTGCCCAGTCAGCAAGCTCGCTGACCTCGGGCGGCACGCCGGGGATCTCCGATGCCTCGTCGAGCCACTCGATGACCTTGTACGCCAGGTCGGCACCTTCGCGCATCAGCGCTTTCATGTCGACGAGCGCCCGGCTGTTCGCGCCCACCTGGCGAATCATCTGACTCGTGTTGAAGCCCATGTTGCGGAAGAAGGCGTCGACGGCCCCCGCGTCCATGTTGACGGTAACGCTGCTCGGCCCCACGGTGGCACTGTCCAACTCTTTCGACTCCCGCTCGCTCACTTCTTCCTCCTGATGCGCTTCGCTTCCTTGCCGAAGTGCCCCTTCACGCGCGACCCGTCGGCCATGATCGCGGCCGTCTGATGGTTCCAGCGGTGCGCGAACGGCGTCACCTTCACCCGCTTGGCCATGCACGTACGAGAGCACTTCGGGCAGTCGATAGCGATCTCGTCAGGCACGTCGTCGACATTGCGAATGTCGTCGAAGCGATAGAAGCACCCCGTGCACTCGTATTCGTAGATTGGCATCACGCCTCCAGCTGCTGGTAGACCGACACGAGCCTGGGAAATAGCGTCTCGTCATCTGCAATCTTGGCGTTGAGCCCATTCCAGCCTTGGAACTTGAGCACCTCGCCGTCGAGGTTGATCGCCGACCACGACCCGCTCGTCGTGATGAAGCCGCGCGCTTTCAGCTCTTCGTAGACGGACCAGACGTTGTCGATGCCGTGGCCGGACATCAGCGCGACCCGCGCTTCGTTCCACGGATTGCCAAAGCGATTCTTCTCGACGTTGATAATGATCTGGCGCCCCAGGATGATACCGTCCGTCGACTTGATCCATTGGTTGGGGTACGCCGAGCGGAGCTTGAGTCGGAAGGTTGCCGCGTGCCGGAGCGCCTCTCCCGCGTAGGTGACCTGGCGCTGGACGCCGCCGCTCGTCTGCACCTGGGTGTAGCTGTGATTGCAGACGACGAGCGCGATGTTCGTACCACCGACGTGCGGCATGATGGCGCGGCACGCCCGCCGCATGACCGAGGCCGCCGCAGCGACGATGGGGTCCTCGCCCATCGACTTGTTCGCCTCGTCGCGCGTGCGCGTGCTCCCGAGCGCGTCCCACCCGATGACGATGGGCACGTCGGGGAACTCGCGATACCAGAAGTCGATCGAGTCGAAGATCTTGTCGACGACCTCTTCCATCACGAGGTGGGCGCGGTCGAACTCGAGCACGCTCAGTCTGGAGATGTCGACGCCGATCGACTGGGTGTAGGCCTCGTCGCGTGCGCCTTCGATGTCGAGCAGAATGCCGTACCCGCCCATGCGCTGGCACTCGGCGAACATGTGGTCGAGCAGCGTCGACTTGCCGATGTGGTTGGGCCCGTACATCTCCGTCACGCGGCCACACGGCACGCCCTTTCCAGCCATGAGGCGGTCGAGCGCGAGGCTACCCGTCGAGATCCACGTCTTCACCTTCGAGAGCACGTCATCGGCCAGGGTGAGCGACTGCGCGTGCCCGTCCTGGCCGATGGCGGCTCCGAACTCTGCCAGTGGGTCTCGCCGGGGCTGGCGAGCACGCGCCGGCTTCCGCCTCTTCGCCTTCGCCGGCTTTCGCTTCGCCATGACCTACCCCTGGGGCTTGCCCTCGAGCTGACCCTGTAGCTGTTCCAGACTTTGCCCGGCCGGCTGAGCTGCGGGCGGGGCCGTCGCCGGCACCGGCGGGGGCGGCGGAGGCGCTGCACCTGGGGCCGGAGCTGGCGGGGGAGGCGCGCTGCTCACCGGAGGCGGTGGCGGCGGCTGAGGGGCCGCTGGCGGCGCCTGGGGCGCCGGAGCGGGCGGAGCAGCGGCCGGCGCTGGGGGCGCGGCGGCCGGCTGCGGCGCGTAGGTGGTCGCGGGCGCACCTGGCGCGCTGTACACCGGCGGCGGAGGCGCCGGCGCAGGAGCTGGCGCTGGGGCCGCGACCGGGGGCGGCTGATAGGGTGCCGGCGCAGGGGCCGGAGGCGCCGGGTAGGCTGCCGGAGGCGCGGCCTGGGGCGCCGGGTAGGGCGTGGCCGGCTGCGCGTAGGCGGGCGGAGGTGCCTGGGGCGGAGCAGCTGCCGGCGGCGGCTGCTGCCAGCCCTGGCCATACTGCTGCGGCACCTGGGTCGCCGCCTGCATGAGCGGCTCGCCGGGCATCGGTAGACCCATGTCGCGCACCGCGGCGATCTGCGCTGCCTGGTCGGGGCCAGCCACCAGATCGTCGAGGTTCCACAGGTTGTTCAAGCAGTGCCAGAACTGCTGCGGGATCGGCTGAGCGTCGAGGTCGATGCAGCCCCAGTCGACGTTCTGCATCTCGGGCCCGGTCTTGGTCTTGCTGAGCCTGATGGGTCGACCTTGCTGCGGGTCGAAGACAGCGACGGGGCCGCGCGTGTCGACGAGCTGCTTGATGTCGGCGTGCAGGTTCTTGCCGGCGTCGAGGATCAACGGCTTCATCTGGCCGTCGCGGTAGAGGTGCACGCTCGGGTCTTCGAGGAAGAGCGCGTTGTACAACCACTTCCTCCGGATGAAGCCGACCGAGCGCGCGCGCTCGACGAGAGGGCCGTCCTTGAGGTTGTCGAGGATGTACTTGCGGCTGTCGCAGATCAAGCACTGCCCGTCGACGTGGTTGATCGAGTTGCCCTGCGGCTTGGACTGGCCACCTTTCCAGAAGTGCGACTTCTGGAGACGGAAGGGCACCTCGCCCGGAGTTGCCCAGTGCGGCAGGAGGTGGATGACGCCGTAGATCGCGAAGCCGATGTCGATCGCGCCTTGGAACTTGAAGTGCGGGATCTTGACCAAGAACATCGGGAAGCGACCACCGCCGCCGCTCTTCCGCGTCCCGTCGCCGCGCTCGATCCCCTGGTACGCCTGCGCAATGGCGCCGGAGTCCACCGACTGGTAGGCCGGCATCTGCGCTGGGGGCGCTGGCATCTGCTGCGCCTGCGGCTGCGCTGGCGGAGCGCCCGCGGGCGGCTGGTAGCCGGCCGGCGGTGCGTACGGCGACGGGGCATAGCCCTGCACACCTGGCGCCGGCGCCGGTGGCGGCACATACGGCGGCGGCACCGCCGCGGGCGGTTGTGGGTAGGCTGCCGGCTGCGCGGCCGGCTGCTGGGGCTGCGGTGGGTAGCCCGGGGGCGGGTACCCTGGCTGCTGCGGGTTCTGGCTCATTGGTTCCTCCGGGCGCTACATCGCGCCGTCTTGGTGCTTCCGTCTCGCGGCGACGTTGATCGCACGCGCCTTCTCTTTCCACGCGTCGAGGATGCCCTTGCAGGCGTTGTAGCTCTCCTTCGCCGCCTCGACGGCCTTCTGGTGCACGTCATACTGCGGGTCGGCGCGATACATCGCCTCGGCGAGCTTGTCGCTGGGCTTCTTCCACCCGTCGGGCTTGCCCTCCGGGCTCTGCACGTTCATCACAAAGCGCGACCTCCACACGCGGTAGTTACGCTCTGCGATCTCCCAGGAGCGCTCAGCGGCCGCGAGCATCCGGCCCCAATGTCCGACCTGGGCAGGGTTCATCGCGTTCTGCTCTTCGAGCTTGTATTCGCTCACCGCCAGCTCGGCGAGGATCTCCGACGACACGATGACGTGCGGCTTGATGTCCCCGTTCTCATCGGCGATGTAAGTCTGGAAAGGCAGACTGATCGACTTCAAGATGTCCAAGTGCGGATGCGGCACGTTCGGCGCCTGGCTCACGGCTTCCTCCTACAACGGTAGCGGCTTCTTCTCCGCCCAGTTGGTATTCGTCCACTCCCCGTCGACGATCACCGGGATCGGCGCGAACTCGGGGAATGCTTCCATCCTTTCCTTCATCCCGCGCGCCACGTAGGCGAGCGCGCTCACGTCGACGTCGACCGCGATGTCGTCGTGGATCGTGTTCACGATCATCGCTGGCAAGCTCTCCGCCCTGAACCAGTCGTCGAGGCGCGTGAGGCTCTCGCGTGTCAGCTCGGCGGCGGTGCCCTGGATCAATGTGCCGATCGACTTGCGCTCCGAGGCGGCCCGCGACTTGAGCACCTCGCTGTTGAGATACGGCACTCGCCGAGGACGGCCCCACAGATTCTGAAACTCGCACCCGTTCTCTCGCGCCTGCTGCCAGAACACCTTGCGGAAGGCTGCAATGCCGGCGTACTTCTCGAAGAAGGTCGACATGTACTTCTCGGCCTCAGCCTCGGGAATGTTGGCGTTGCGTGAGAGCCCGTAGTGACTCATGCAGTAGGACAAGCCGAAGTTGATCACCTTGGCGATGCGCCGCATGTGCTTGGCGTCGGTGCCGAAGACCTCGAGCGACGTGCGGGTATGCACGTCCTCGCCCTGGAGATAGCTGTTCGTCAGCACCGGGTCGCCGCTGTAGTAGGCGAGCACGCGCAGCTCGATCTGGCTGTAGTCCATGTGCAGCCGGACGGTGCGCTGGTCCCGCATCACGAACGCGCGGCGCACGGAGAACGGGTCGAAGCCGCCGTCCTCGAGATGCTTGCCGCTATACTTCATGGCGCGATCGTCGTCGTCATTCGGGAAATTCTGAAAGTTGGGCTTCTTGCAGCTCAGCCTGCCGGTGTTCGTGCCGACCTGTTGGAACTCGCCGTGCAGCATCCCATTGGCGTCGAGCTTGTCGAGGATGCTGTCGGTGTACGTCGTCAGGATCTTGTCGAAATCACGCCACTCGAGCAGCAACGGGATGACCGGACTGCGCGTCTTGAACTCGCTGAGCGCCGCCTTGTCGACGGAGATCTGGTAGGTGTCCGTCTGGCGCCACAATGGTAGCTTGAGGTAACTGATCAGATACTCACGGACCTCGTCGTCAGAGCCCCAGTTGAAGCTCACACCGCCCATCGCCTGGCGGAGGTCATTGCCGACGCGCTCCTGTTCCTGCCGGGCGCGCTCCTTGAGGTCGAGCATGTACGGGATGTCGATGGGCAGCCCGGCCTCTTCCATGTCGCAGATCACCTCGACGAGGCGCATCTCGTTCGGCCAGACTCGCGGGTACTTCGTCGACACTCCGAAGTGCTCGTACTTCGCCCAGAGCTGCAAGGTGAAGTCGATGTCGAAGCAGGCGTAGAAGCCGCAGATCTTGATGGGCACCTCGCCGTAGCCGTACAGAGAAAGGTACTTCTTGATGCCGAGCCCCAGGCGCTTCGCGTTGTCGACGGTAATGTCGTGGAGCTGCTGCTCCCACTCGTCGGCGTCCTCGATCCCCAGGTCGTGCTTCGCGCGGAACTTGAGCGCCATGCGCTTGTTCTCGTCGTACAGCCTGGCCGCGATCATCGTGTCGTAGAGCGGCCCTTCAACTTTCCAGCCTTCGCGCCGCGCCATGTGCATGTCGAACTTGAGATTGTGCGCGACCTTCATCACGCCGCGGTCGGCGAGCAGCTCGGCGATGGGTGGACCGATGACCTCGACGGAGAGCTGGGGCTCGCCGGTAAGGTGGCGATAGGGCACGTACCAAGCGCGCACGGTGCCGTCGGCCTGCATCACGCCCAGGGCGATGCCGACGCCGGCCGCGTGCTTGTACCACTCGGTGCCCGTCGTCTCAAAGTCGAAGCCGATGACGCGATACTCGCGGAGGATGGCCATCATCCCCCAGAACTGCTCGAGCGTGAGGACCACCTCCTTGTTCGGAGGCATGTTCTCGACGTCAATCGTCCATGCGCGCGTCTGGAATAGCATCGACTACGATTCTAGGTCGAGCAGTGCATCTTCGAGCGTCACGCCCCCGGCGATCACCGCCTGGAGAATGAGCGCGTCGTTCGGCGTCAGCTCGATCACTCCAGAGGCTACCGCCTGAGAGCGACGTGGCGTGACGCATACCCACCGGCTGATCGAGTCCGCCCAGAACCACACCTGAAAGATGGCCGGCTTGCTGTCGCCGTCTTCCATCAGCATGTTGAGCGAAGGGAACCCGGGCCAGGCGACGCTCTCGCGCGTCCCCGTCGTCAGGTTGACGACGAACCCTTGTCCTTCTTGCTCTGGCGCTTCTTCGCGATCTCCTTGAGGGCCTTCTCCTTCTGCTTGAGCTTCCAGAACCTCGCCGCGCTCCACTGGCAGAGCTTGCGCTGCTCCCTGGGATCCTTCTTGCTCTTCGACTCGTATTCCACCGTCCCCGTGATCTCCTTCGTCACCGCGTAGAGAGTCGGGAACTTGTTGCCCTGGTAGCTGTAGTGGTCCTCGTGCACCACCACCGTGCGGTCCTGCCCCTTCCACGGCCGCGTCAGCGTCGTGCCCGGCTCCAGTCCCGCGATCAGCGGACTCTTGGACCGCTCCCGCTCGAACCGGGCGCCGTACGTGTGTTCGCCCCACTCGTTGCGGGCGCGCTGCTGCTTCTTCTTGGGGGCGGCCGGTGCCGATGCAGACGCGGCAGGCTTCTTTGGGCCACGCTTCTGGGACGCCTTCTTGGTGCGGCTCTTCTTGGCCTGCTTTCCTGACTTTGCCGGACCCGCCGCAGGCTCGGCAGACCCGGCCACCGTAGGGTCCACAGGCGCCTCGCTGGGCGCCTGGGGCGCAGGCTCAGCTGGCGGCGTCGGGTCGGGTGGCGGTGGGGCCTCCGGCGCCGCAGGGGGCGCGACAGCCTCCGCTGCGGGTGCCTGGGCCTCGGGCTGAGGCGCGGGCTGAGGCGCGGGCTGCGCCGGAGGCTCGGGGGGTGCTGCGGGCGGCTCCTGCCAGGTGCCCTCGACCGAAGCACCAGGCGGGATCGTCGGCGGCTGGCCGTCAGGCAGCTGGTAGGTGCCGGCCGGCGGAGCTGTCGCTGGCCCCAGCGCCAAGGTGGCCGCGCCCTCTGGGAGCTGATAGGTCGCTGGGGGGTCCGTCGACACCGGCGGGCCGCCGACGGCCTCAGCCGGGATGCCCAGGCCGACCTCATTCTCGTCGACGCCCGCGGGCGGCTCGCCCTGTTCCAGCTTTCCAGCCTCTTGCTCGAGGTCGAGCTGGGCGCTTTCCTGACTTTCCGGCTCGGGCGCCGGCCCCTGCGCGCCCGCGGCGCCGTTGTCGCCGGCCGCGGCAGCGCTGGCCGCCCTGGAGCGCGCCAGCTGAATCAGCTCGGTGCTCGTCTCCAGCTCGTCGGCGATGGCCGCGAGATCCTCGCCGTGTGCGGCCGCCGCGCGCTCCACGTTAGTCAGGAAAGCCGCCTCGCAGCTTCCAGACTTAAAGTGGTCGCAGCTGTAGCAGTCGTCGGATTCCTGACTCTCCGACGTGGTCGGGTCCCAGCGGTACGTCGGGTCCCAGAGAATGCCGTGGCACTCGATGGTCCCGAAGTCCGTGGGCGACCTTCCTGCCTCTACGTGCGCTATGAGCTTCGTCAGCTCGTCGTCGGTGGTAGCGTGCGTCCAGGGCACGCCCAGAGCGTTGGCGCGCTGTTCGAGCGCGCTTCGATCGATGCTGCCCATGCCTCGAGTCCTCCTGATCTATAAAACACACCAGACGCGCAGACGTTACAGCAGCGCCCGAGCTTCTGCGCGCGCCCTCGACGCGCTGGTGCGCAACCGCTGCCGCTCGCGCCGGTCTGCCGGCCGCCCGAAGTCTAGCTCCCAGGCGACCAGAGTTTCCAGCCTCTTTGATGGCATCATGGTTTCCAGACAATGTAAAGCGTCGCGTGCTTCGAGGTAGCCCTCGTAGCGCACCCCCTCGCTCTCGAATGTCAGGAAATCGTCGAGGCTGAGCCGCGTGTAGCCGTGCCACCGACGGACAGCCCAGTTGCGATAGCGGTTCCACAGCGACCGGGCGATGTAGCGCTTCTCGTCGGTGAAGGTTCCCTGGTGCCTACGGCGGAAGGCGAGCGCCGCGTTCATGGCCACGAGCAGCAGCTCGTGCCGGTAGTCGTCTCGATCCCAGGCCGTGTCGTCGATCTCACCCAGCACTGGCGCGAGCTGGCCGGCTAGCCAGTCGACCAGGGTGAGCACGTCCTCCCAGCAGCCCGTGTACCCTCCAATGGATGCTCCCATGGTGTCCCCTTTCAAGTGATTGAAACATAACGCCTTTCCCAATTTTCCCGGGAAAACCCCGGAAACCGGGTGAAGATTGATATGGAAAGTATGGAAAATCACAACCCATCGTAATTACGCCGCATTCTGAGCCCGCGCGAGAGCCGCACGGAACAACTTGTCCAATTTCGACAAGGCTTCCTGCCTCTTGGGCACCGGGAAGACCGCGGCCAGCTCAGCGCAGAAGTGCACGACGGCGACGGAGACCAGCGCGGACCTCGTCAGGCCCAGCGACATGCGCAGGTTGTCGACGAGATCGACCATGTCGACGGGAAGGCTCGCTTCAATGCGCTGCTTGTCCGGCTTTCTCGGCATCGTCACTCCAACCATGCGAGCTTGGAATAGGTACCCGCGAGCCCGCGCATTTGGTCGAGATATTCTCTGGGCAAGTCCCCTGGGTCTGTGCCGGCCGGAAGCTGCACCACGCGGAGGTCGAACAGCTCGGAGAGCAGCGGCGCGCTCGCGCGCATCTCTTCGACGGCCTCCGGGTCCCACATCAGGTCGAGGGAGCGCACGCCCGCGCGCAGGAGCTTCGCGATCTGAACTGGGCTGATCACCTTGCCGAAGGTGCACACCGCGCTCGCACCGGCGTGCACGCAGTCGATGGGGCCCTCAGTGACGGCCACGCGCGGGTAGTGCCGCGCCTGGTCGAGGTTCATCAGCACCTCGTCGCTGGTGACGCTCGACTCTTCTCGTGAGGGGTTGAGGGCTTTGCGGTGGCCTTTGTCTCCAGGGGCGCCGTCGAACATCGCGCGCGCTTGGAAGTAGACCATCTCGCCCCCCTCCCAGACCGGAAAGATCAACCGATTGCGGTAGCGCCCGTCGTCACACCAGACTAAACCAAACTGCTGCACATCCGCAAACGAGATCCCGCGTTGTAGTAAATAGGGGTGCTGGCCGTCAACGAAATTCCGCCAGTGCGGCGGAGGCTGCACCGGACGGGCCTGTACGTTCAACTCGAGCAGCCCCGCCACCAGCTCTTCGCGCGGTAGCTCTCCCACGTTGGCGTTGCCCCACCACACGCCGCTGACGATGAAGGCGATGGCGCGCCGGCGGTCGCAACCCTCGAGCCACTGCACCAGCTTGATCAGGCCGCCGCCGCCGTGGAGCACACGCCGCTTGCCGCGGTAGTCGGGCGGCCCCTTCACCTGACACTTCCAACAGTGCCAGGGCGCACCCGTCTTGCCGACGTTGACGACGAGCTTCTCTTCACCCATGCAGCGCGGGCAGGTCATCACCCACTCGCCCAGGCCGCCGCCCTGGGCGCCGTACTGGCGCAGGTAGTCACGGAGGCGGAAGCGCTCGATCGCCATCCGCAGGAGTCGCTGGTCAGACACCGCGCGGCCGTCCCCCTCGATACTTCTTTGACGTCAGCCCGAGCCGCCTCGTAGTTCGATTCGCAAATCGCTTCCACCATCGACGGACCCTGGCAACGTGGGTACTGTTACACCCCTTCCCGGGATTATTATCCTCGAAGCGTGGGCCGTGTTCGGTACGACGCTTCTCGTCGCGGCGATGATTATGGCGATTGCTCATATTGGTGCCTGCTGCTGCGTGAACCCGAACTGGTACTGCTCCCCCGACGCGCCGCCGACGAAGCTCTCCGGCGTGAGCTTGCGGTTCTCCTGCCCGTAGATCGTCGAACGCGTGAGGTCACAACGGTGCTCGTAGAGCTTGTTCGCCGAATTGTCGCGGTACAGCTCGGCGAAGATGCGAATGAGCCCGGCGTCTTGCTCTTCCGGCGTCGCGTTGATCGTGCCGATGAAGTCGGCCACCCGGACCTTCTCGTAGCAGTCGGCGATGTTGCGCGCGCGAATGAGGTGCGGCCGGTCGGCGTTCTCCTTCGGTCGCGTCGCCTGGCTGGCCGTCCACACCGCGTAGCCCCTGTTCGCCAGGCTCTTCTGGTCACGGAAGGTCGCCTTCTGCTCTTCGTACGTCGAGTTGAACTTGCCGCGGCCGTTGAGTAGGTCGCCGTAGTCGATGACGATCAGGTCGGGCACCCAGCCGAAGTGCGTGCGCAGCTCGCGCAGTTCCTGCCAGATATGCTCGATCGTGTAGTCCCACTCGTCGGTGAAGCCGCGCACCACGACGTTGTTCTCGAAGTACCGGTACTGGGCCATCAGCTCCTGATAGGCCTGACCGGTGAGCCCCTCCTTCACCTCTTGGTAGAGCTGGCCGGAGAAGCACGCGTCGAGGCGCGCCTCCCACTGCTGCCGCTTCCCCTCGAGCACGCACACCAGCACGCGCTTGAAGGCCCCGCGCACCGCGCGCGCGGTGAAGTTGACCAGCACCATGCTCTTGCCGATCTTGGCGTAGGCCACGAAGATGCCCAGCTCGCCCAGGCTGAGCCCGCCGTCGAGGATGTCGTTATCCAGCCAGGGGAAGCCCGTCGGGATCGCTTCCATCCCGGGGTCGTAGTTGGCGCGCTCCGCGTTGCGCTGGGCGAACTCCTTGCCGAGCCAGCCGCGGTCGACCAGCTTCCACGTCACCGAGCGCACCTCTTCCATCTCGCGCTGCATGACGTCGTAGGCTTCGCCGACACGGCCGCTGTTGTAGAGGTCCTTGCTCTGCTTGTAGGCCTCGGCGAAGATGTTGCGCTGGACGAAGTCGACGACGGAGTCCTTGAGCCACTGCTCGTCGCGGAAGGGCATCTGGCTGACGCGATCCATGCTGGCCGCGTAGAGCTGCCGCACCTGGGGGTCGAGCTTGGCGGCTTCGTTCACCAGCACACCCGTCGACGGCGTGACGTTGTACTGCTCGCGGTGGCGCTCGATCAGCGAGTAGGCCCAGGCCAGCGTGCCCTCGCCAAAGAACTCGGGCTTGAGCCACTTCGACACCGCGTTGGAGAAGATCTGGTCCTCGCAGACCATCCGCAGCAGCTCGCGCTGGTAGTCAGCGTCGAAGGGAAACCGGGTGTATGCCTGGACCGGCTGGCGCTGCATTACTCTCGCCACCACTGGCGGCCGCCAGGAATGAGGTGGTCCGGATTACAACACCAAGAATTGCCGCACTTGTGGGCGACGGCGGTCAACGGCGGCAAATCACCATGCAGCATCCGGTATATCAATCTCGGGATCGGAATAGCGCCGGGCGTACCGTCGGAATAGAAAGCTCGCATAGTAGGAGCCTGCGCGCACTTCCGACGACGGCCTTTCCACCACCAGCAATCATCCGGGCCGCGCCTTTCGATCTTCTTCGCCAAGCGCTTTTCCAGATCTTTGATCGTCTTGATGTCAATGTCGTCGGTATTCCGCGTCACTTCAACCTCAGCTCGACGACGTCGACCGGCCACAACCGCCGGGTCGCCGCCTCACACGGCCCCGCCTGGGGGCAGCTTGGGCAGTGCTTGCTCTTCGGGTGGTAGCCGTACGTCTCGCGAAGCAAGCTCAAGCACACCTCTTCTCGGCGCAGCGTGCGGTAGCGCCCCTTCGTGTTCTCCGCGGCCGGTAGCAGGTCGACCTGGGGATTGTGCGTGCGCTGGTAGACGACGTCGCGCACCTGGGCCTCTGCCTGCATCTTGGCCGTGTAGTCGTAGGGCACCGCCGACTGCTTGAAGTCAGCGACGCGCTTCTCGTTGATCAGGTGGGTCGGCCGCTTGATGTCGGGCGCGTACATCCACTTCCGCACATTGTTGAAGAGGTAGTAGAGCCACTGCCGCGCGTCGATGCCGTGGCCCTCACACCAGGCCTGCATCGCGGTGAGCGCGTCGATGCGGTCCTGCGTCGGTCGTAGCGGCCGCATGGCGAAGTGACCACCGCTCTTCTTCGAGACCTTCTTCGCATTGTAGGTCTTCGCGCGATAGCCGTTGAAGTCCTCGAGTAGCAGGCGCGGGTCATGGAGCATCTCACCCCCGGTCGAAGTCATACGGACATGGCGCTGGTTCGTCGAGAGGCTTCCCGCGTTTCCAGTGCCAGTCCAGATCGTCCCTCCTAACGCCCTTCCACCAGCTCAACCTGAGCCCGGTGACGAGACGTCAGAGCTTGTAGCAGAGCCAATGCACACCTACGCCTTGAGCACCGGCGGCCTTTCCCTGGGCAACAGTCGCTGCGGCCGGGGGCACCGCCTGGGGTCGTGAATGCGCCCGAGACGCCCCCAACCCTGCTTGGCGACGAAGAGCCCCTCGCCCTGCACCCAGGAGAAGCGACGCGCGCCGGGAAACCCGTTGCGGAAGGCAGCCTCGAAGATAAGCCGCTTGCGCGGCGGAACGGTGTAGTTCAACTCGACGGTTGCCAGGGTCTTCTTGTTCCCTGACATCACGGTCACGACCGTTTGCACGGCGACCTCCTACAGTGGTGGGTTGTCGAGGGACCAGTTCTCGTCGAGCGAGGTCACCTGGCCAATCAGGAATCGGATGCACCGGTCCAGCTCGTCGACCTCGAGCACGTCGGTCTTCTGGAGCGGCACGTCGATGGGCACGTTGGTGACCGGGTGCTTCGCCTTCATCGTGCGCGAGCTGAGCGTCTTCATGCGGTGCTTGCGGTAGCCCTCCACCATGCCGATGAAGATGTCGGCCGCTTCCGGCCAGGGCTGGAGCGAGTCGACGAGGTCGTCCGCCTTGAGGACGATGAACTTGCGGCCGCTCTCGCTCAGCCACCGCTTGAGGTGCTCGGGGTCTGACTCGGCTGTGAGGATCTCTGCCATGGTCTCCGGCTGCAACACGTCTCACCTCCCGCATAAACGAAGCGCCCGGCCAGCAGTGAATGGGGACTCAAGCTGCCAGCCGGGCGCCTTCAACGAGTCCCTACTGTAACACGGCTTCCGTCGTCGTCAAACACCAGGCCCGCGCCCGAACGCCGACATCACCTGCGCCTTGGCCTGCACCTCAGCCTCAGTGTGCTGCTTCTTGAGCGCCAGGTAGTGCGGCCCCGCGTCCGGTGTTACGACGCTAAGCGACAAGTTACCCGTCACCGCGTCGTGCCCTTGCTCGAGGAAATACTCGGCCGGCAGAGACTGGATCGTCTGCTCACCGACCGTCGCGGTGAAGACGCCCTCCGCTTCTTTGGTGCCCAAGGCGATGACCAGCGACATCGCCATCGACTTGAATGACGACGCCGCGAGCGTCTGCCCCTGGGCCTGAAGCACGGCGAGCTGCACCTTGGCCTGCATCTCGGCGAGCTGCGAGCGCAAGACGTCGGCCTCGGAGAAGCCGGCGCCGGGACCTGAAAGCGGCGGGCCGTTCTTACCTATGAGCGTCACACGTCACCTCCTACTGGATAAAACACACGGCAGCCGGAAACGCTACACGGCCGCGAAGAATTGTTCGGGGCCCTGCATCACATCGACGGAGAAAGTCGGCTCTTCGTAGTAGACCCGCAGCCGCTCCTTGCTGTGCTCCATGAGCTTCTTCTGGTGTCGGTCGGCGAAGTCCACGATCAGCGCCTCCGACTTTCCAGCCTTTGCCGTGCACACCCGAAAGGCGCTCTGGGTGAGCGTGACCTCCGCACGCTCCCCGCGCGCGTACACCAGCGCGTCTGCGCTCGGGAGGTCCACGCCCTCACCGACCAGCGAGGTGCCCAGGAGAATGCCCACCTCGTCGGTCTCGACGAAGGCGTCAATGATCCGCTCGGTCACCGGCCGGGCCGTGTCCGTCGACACGAACTCCGCCCTGTGGAACTCGGTGCCGTTCTTAGGCGGCAACATCGACTGTATGTAGCCGAGCAGCGTGCGGCCCTGGACCTTCGTCCCGACGAGCATCAGCACCTTCTTGCCGCGCTGCCAGAGGTGCATCGCGCACCTGGCGGCGAGCACGTTGCGCGGGATGCACTCGTGGATGCCCAACTTGCCGTGGCCGACGTTGAATGAGCCCATCTGCGACGGCAGCCGCTCCGCGTCGAGCACTGGCAGAAACAGCACACGCGTGGGCACGAGGAAGCCGCGCTCGAGCAGCTCCAACGTCGTCACCTTGTACAGCGTCTGCGACAGCAGCGCGTGCATGGCGAGGTCATCTTCGCCGCTGCGGAAGAAAGTACCGGTCATCCCGAAGCGGTAGAAGATGTGGTCGGCCTTCTTGAAGATGTCGCGGTAGGTCTTCGCGGCGCCGTGGTGCCACTCGTCGACGATCATCATGTGCCGCGTGTCGTAGAACTCCTGGGGCAGCCGCACGGCCGTCGCTGCGGTGCACACGACGACGCGGGCGCTCGCCAGCTCTTCGGGCGTGCACTTCTTCGTGCCCTCCGCGTGCACGGCGTAGTGCTTCCCCATGTACTGCTCGATCACCCGGCGGGTCTGCCGCACGATGCGGTCGGTGGGCGCGATCCACAGGCAGGGGTGGTTGAGCTGCCGTTGCAGCTCGACGGCCAGCCGGGTCTTGCCCGACCTGGGCGGCATGTCGAAGACACCGCGGCCGACCTCGACACCGACGCGCACGGCCTCGGTCTGATAGTCGCGCAGCTCGAGATCAGCAAACTCTGGAATCTCGTCGGCCGGGCGCTGGCGGAGGTCGAGGTAGTTGACGTGCCAGCCCCAGCTCGCGCAGAGCCTCGACGTCATCTCGAGCAGCCCCGTCGGGAACCAGGGCGGGATCGTCATCGGCCGGCGGAGCAGCCGCACCCAGCCATCCCAGCCCCCGCAGTCGCCGGGCGCTTTCCAGTCATCTTCCTCAGCGTCGGCGAGCGCGCTCGGGTAGGCCAGCCGAGACTCGAGCGCGTCGAGTAGGTTCGGCGGCGCGCCGTGCACATTCGTCCGGCCGTTGAAGACCTCGAAGGTGACGGCCGGTGCAGTGACGGGATACATCCGAAGAAGCCCTCTCCCCCAGGCTAACGCGAAGCGTACGAGAGCAGCGGGCGAAGCCCGCTACCGAGAGGTGGCTTCCACCTCTCGGTACGCTTTCCGTCAGTGTCTGGAAACGTCTCGACTCATACTCCGTATGCGTCTCCGTTTGGATCCCGTTAGGGACCCGTACATAGACATGTACGGGACCCTTACGGTGCTCTTCCGCCCCCTAAGCGCTCTGCGCTGTCTGGGGGCGGTTGGGCGATGAACCCGAAAGCTCATACCAGATAAAACACATCGCGGACGCGATCGTTACAGGCGGGTTGAAATTTCTGCTCACTCGAGTGTCTGGATCGTCTTCACGGCCGCGATGTAGAGCCCTGTGAGCACGACGGTGGTGCCGACGATGGCCGCGGTCGCGACGACGGCCGGGTGCTCCCACCACGGCCTGGCCTCGACTTCCTCGAGCGCCTTTTCCAGGCTTTCCGTCTTCTCGCGGCACGCGTCCCGGTCGATGGTGCGCAGCTCCTTCTCGTGCGTGAGGTTGGCCGCGCCCAGCTCGGCAACGCGCTCAACCTCGAGCTGGGTCCAGGCGCTGCACTTCTCCGCCTTCTGTCCCAGGCTGATGGCCAGGGGCGTGGTCACCAGCTGGCCGGTGAAGGGCGCAGGGGCGCCCTCGCCCAGCGGGACGGCGCAGTGGGTAGGCTCGTCCGGGTCGCAGGCCTCTGCGGGCTGTGGGCGCGCCTCAGCGGCGACTGCGAGCGCCAGCGCGGACCAGATAGGCAGCCAGAGCTTGTGGGTCTTCACGTAGGGCCTCCGCTTCCTTCCTCTGCTCTTCGTTGAGCTGCTCGCGCCGGCGCACGTACCTGGCGGTGACCTCCGCCTTGGCTGCGCTGTGGCCGCGGTCGGCCGCGAGCTTGCGCGCGTCGGCCTTCGCCTTGATGGCCTCCAGCTCGACCTTGGTGCGCTCGGTCGGGCCGCCGCGCGAGCGCAGCTTTCCAGACAATATGAAGCCGAGCACGACGCCCACCACGAAGAGGGGCACGTACCAGTGATCGACGCACCAGCGGGCAGCCGCCTTGATGCCGTTCCAGACTTTCTCGAGAAATGGCAGGAACACGTTGCCTCCCCCGGGCGCGGTCTACTCCCGGCCGGCGCGCCATGCGCTGGTGGCCTTGCCGCCAAGCAGCGCGCCCATCACGCCGAGCAGCACGGTCTGCATGGTCGACGGGATCTCGACCGACCCGCCGAACCACGGCGACCACATCGCCAGCGCCAACAGCATCAGCGCCATGAACGCGAGGCGTGTGGTGCTGCTGAGCTTGCGCAGCAGCTGGACACCCAGCGCGGCGAGCTTCATCGGCTCTTCGCGCGCGTTCTCGAGGATCTCTTGCAGCTCCTCAAGCGTCAGCTGCGGGCCGCTCTCCGTCTCCGGCACTGTTCCCCCGTCCAGCTCCATCTCCCCGTTCCGCTCTTCTTCCGCCATCGTCTTCCTCCAGCCCCAAGAGTTGCTCGAGGTCTCGAGCGTACCCCGAGACCTTTCCTTCCGCTCGGGTAGCCTGGGTGCGCAGCGACGCGGCTGTGCGTTCCACCTTTTGCAGCTCGGTCGCTGCCTGGGCGAACTCCAGGCGCGCAGCCCGGTACTTCTCAACTACGAAGTCGATGACTGGGTCTCCACCAGCCTTCCCGTCGAGCAGCGCCTGCACTGCCTCCTTGAACTCTGCCATCTTCATCGTCTGTCCCCTTGTTATGTCACCAGAGTGTTGGGCTTCCCAATGACAGTGACCAGCACGTCGGTGATTGGTATCCCCTGCGTGTGCGCCGCGGTGTCGTACCCCTGAATCTCGATCTGGTTCGTGCTGATGAAGCGCACTGCGGTCTTCCACTTCGAGAATGTCCCGCTCGCGTCATTGACGAACTCGGCGTGGACCGAATCGTTCACGTCGAGATGCCGATCGAAGGTCACCACAATCGTGTGCGGGGACACCGCCGTCTGAATCACCGCATTGATGATGTTGAAGTGATCCCCGATGACAGCTTGCACCCCCGGCGTACCGTTGTTCCCGATACGCCCCCGTGCGACGACGGCATTCTGACCGCAGCGCATAATGACCTGGGTGTCCGAGGTGAGTTCCTGAAGATCCTCCTTAAACGCGCCATGGCGCGCATATACGCCGGCGAACCAGTCGGTACCAGTGTAGCCCAGGTAATGCGTGTCATTCGCGCCCGGCATGACGCCGATCTGAGTGACCTTCGCCCGCACGTTGCTGACGACCTGAAAATGGAACTCATTGGCGCTCCGATCGTACAGGAGACTGTCGGCCACGCCGTCGAAAGCGATGTGCGGGTCGGTGAGGCCCGCCTCCCACTCCGACATGTAGAAAGCGCCGCTGCCGACGCTGAGCGAGTAGTCCGGCGCCACGAAAGCCGCGGCCGGGTCAAAGCCCACCGAGAAGCGGCCTCGCGCCCAGGCCTGCGCTGACGACTGCGTCCCATTGGGGCAGTTAGCCCCAAGCGCCACGCCCGTTGCGATGATCAGCTCCCACTGACCCTTGGTGTCGTCGCTGCGACGGAAGGTCATATAGTCGACGTCGTCGGCGAGCAGGCTGGTGTACCCGTCGAAGAAGATGCTCGGGTTCGTGCTCATGGCCAGCGCGAAGTCGTCATCTTCGACGATGAAGTCCTGGTGTGCCTTGACGTACTTCTGCCGCGGTGCCGGCGGATCATCGTCGAGGGAGAGGAAGGTCGCCCCGCCAAGGACGAAGTCCATCAGGTTATTTGTCCGGTCGTAACGGATGAAGTCATTGGGGTCAAACTGGAATAGCGGGAGCTGATCGCTGCTCCAGTTGAGCAACATCTGATAGGACGGGCTGGCGCCGAATGCCGCCAGCGTCCCCGAAGGCGTGCCCTGGTAGCCGGCGATGATCCCATTGTTGTCGAGGACTAGCCCATTGGTCTGGAACTGGCCAACGAGCGTCCCGCCAATGCGGAAGTTGTAAGCGTTACCCGTCCGGTCATACTCGAGCCGGTCGCCCGAATCGAAGTTGAGCTGCGGGAGGCTCGCGTTGAAATCGAGCTTGAAATTGAGGTCGCCGACGCACACCTGATCATTAGCCGGCGTCCCGTCGTATCCTACGACAAGACCCTGGGCCAGAATGAGCCCATCGGTACCGAGCTTCATGCGCCAGCCGCTGATATTCCACTGCCATTGATTCAACGAGCGCGAGTAGAAGAGCTGGTCGCCCGAATCGAAGTTGATATAGGGCGTGGTGCCGCCAACGAGCAGCCCCATGTAGAAGCCGTCGTCGCCGACCATGACCGACTTCGCGTCCGGCGGCGAGCCCCCGGTGAAGCCGACGCGCAGCGGCCCGGTATCGAGGTCGAGGTCGCGGATGCCCGCCTCCCACCAGCGGCGGTTGCCCGAGCTGGAGCGCAGCTCTTCGAAGGCCTCCTTCGTCATGTCGACGAAGGTCTGTAGATCCTTAATGCCGTACTGCTGCCGGTCGGCGTTGCGGTCAGTGCCGCCGCCCCAGGTGGTAGCGTACGCGTCGTCTACCTTGCCCTCGAAGTAGAAGTTGCGCTGGTCGGTGAGCGTCCCGGCGATGTTCGTCGGGTTGACCTCGCCGATCTTGAGCCAGTCGCTTCCGGGGTTGGTCCGCTCAACGCGCACTGCCCAGTTGGCCAGGTAGCGCGTCGTCACCGACTGGCTATATTCGGTGTCCGAACCGCTGTTCCAGAAGATGCGGCCCTTCTCCTCGCCCTCGACCTGGGAGAAGCGCAGGTAGATGCCGTGCACGGCGTTGGAATAACCAGTGAGGTCGAGCGTTCTCGACGCGTCGCCCTCGGTAGCCAGCACCCCCTCGAGCACCTCGCCGTCGCGGTCCATGCTGATGAAGGCCACGCCGTTCTGCACCACGAGCTGACTCGCGCCACCGTCAGACATAGCGAAGCCGTCGACGATCCACGCCCTCACACCAGCCGGGCTGGTGAGGAAGTTGGCCGCGAGCTGGCGGCTGTTGTCTTCCATCGCGTTCTTGACCGCGAACTGAAAGTCGCGCAGGTCAACGCGCTCGTTGGCGTCCACTCTCAACAGGTCGTGCATCTTGCTACCCCGTCGTCATTTCGATCTCGGCGATGACGCCGGCGACCGTGATATCGTCCACGTAGCTCTGAATGTACCCCCAGGGCACTGTCAGATAGAACGGGTAGTAGTCGAACGTCGGCGGCGGTCCTTCACTCACGAGGAAATTCATCGCCTCGGATAGTGGCAGGATCTGCGCGGTCGGTAAATGGGTGGCGAGGACATCGAAGACCCTCGCCACGCTACCCGTCGTCAACGGAAGCGTCTGGCGCATCGTTGCCGTGGCGGCCGCGAAGCCGCCTGCGTCCGACAGCTCCCACTCCAGGCCCGCCTCGGTGACGAACACCGGCTTGAGCTTCCAATCGATCTCTGCTTCCGAAGCGAAGGAGGCCCCGACGACCTCGCAGACGTTCGTGTAGCTCTCGAGCGGCGTGTCAGCGGCCGCCAGGTCGGCGAGCGTGTCCGGGTCACGCAGCACGGAGATCACATACTCGCCATCGTTGGCCGGGATGTCTGCGTCGGTGAGCACCACCTTCTTCCCCAGGTCATCGGGAAACTTGAAAGCCCGGCGGCTGTCGGGGATGGTGATGCGGGTCGGCTGGGCGCCGTCCACCTGGGCACCGGTCTGCTGCTCACCGAGCAGCTCGACCACGTCCGAAGTGATGACATCGTTGACCAGCCAGCGACCCTTGTTGTTACCCCCTTGGGGGTTGGTTGCGGCCGAGGTCTTGATTTCCAGCCTTTTCGTCTCGTCGGCCGGATTGAGGAAGAAGCCGAAGATACCGCAGTCGAACTGGTCCGGGCTCGCAGTCGCCACCGAGCCCGCCGCGCCACGCGCCGCCCAGTAGTCGGTGTCGGTGGTCACGTGCACCCGCAGCCGCTTGAAGCGGAGGTCCGCGCTGCTCGTCAGCGCCCCGGCCGCATTGCCCACGTCCACCTTGTGGTTCGTACCGGCCGTCACCGGGAAGGCGCTGTAGGCCACGTCCTGCCGCACTACGCCGTCGACCTTGAGCTGCACCCGAGCGCCGTCGCGGCTCTTCACCACCTCGACGTCGTAGTAGGTGTCCCGGTTGAGCACCAGGGCCGTGCCGATGAAGCTGTTGCCGGTTGTGTCGACCAGTCCCAGCTTGAAGGTGCTGCCGGTGTCGGAGTCGATGCCCCAGCCGATGGCCCTGGCCGTGTCGTGAAGCAGCATGGCCGCCTGGTTCGGGTTGCTGCTCTCCGGCGTACCCGTAGTTGGGACGGTGACCGTTGCACCGAAGCGCACGCGAGACTCAGGCTGCACACGCAGCTCGCGCCGGTACTGGACCTGGGCCAGCGAAGAGATCTCTACCGCGCCCTCAGCCGCAATGAGGTTCACCTCGGTCGCCTCGGTCGTGCCCACGAAGAGCCAGACCTGGCGGCCGGGTGGAGTCTCCCCATCGTAGTCGATGGCGTTGAACGCGCTCGGGCGCTGCACCGTTGCCGGCGGAGTCAGCAGCACGGTGTCGATGCGCTCGTCTCGCAGCACCACGCTACCGACAGCGTCGGGTTCTGACCCCAGGGTGACGGCGTAGTCGCTGACGGCCCGAACGCTCTCCGTCGCCTCGAGTATCGCCTTCCCCTGTACTTCGTCATTAATCACGGCGTCGGCGTCGATGTTGACGAAGATCGTATTGTTGAAGGCGATCAAGTCCTCGAAGATTTCGTAGTTGCCCGACCCGAGCATGACGTCGAGCAGCAGCTCGATCCCATAGGTAGTGCCCTTCGGGTTGTAGGCTAAGACCTTCACCACTTCGCGGAAGACGTCGTCGTCAGCCATCTCCGGCAACCTGGAGACACCATAGTTGCGGCCGATGGTGGTGAGGTCTTCCCCTTCGGCGTAGTTGACCCACATCGCGCGCCGGAGGTTGTCCAGGGCGGAGTAGGTCTGGGTGAGGTCGAGCACGGCCGCTTCGATCTCGTGGCCCTTCTTGAGGCCGGAGACGGTAGCGCCGTTGAACACGTGCGTCAGGCCGGTGAGCGTCGAGGCCGTCTTTCCAGAGTATCGGTAGACGACGCCGTCAATGCCGATCTTGCCAGAGTCCTCCCACCCGTGGGTGGTTTCGACCTCGACCGTCGTAACGCCAATGGCCGCGGCCGCGAGAAGTCGCGTGGCACGCATCCCGCCGATCTCGTTGTCGATGGTCCCGACGACATCCGTCCAGGCCTCCAAGAAGCCGGTCTCTCTAGCTACCGGCAGCTCTTCGACCGTGAAGCCCCACGACGTCGAGAGTTGGTTCGGCACCGCCGCGGTGTCGTAAACCACCAGCTCCACCAGCTGCGTGGATTCAGACTCATACCCAATGTCGGGCACGACGCTTACTTCGATCTTACCGCCCACCAGTGCGGCGGAGCTGCCGGTGAACCCGGCCTGGGCCACGCCGCCATTGATCGCCACCAGGCCGCCCAGGCGCACCCAGAGCGTCGAGAGGTCAGGCCCCGAATGATCATCCTCCACGTCGAAGTTGACCGGGGCGTCCGACGCTACTCCGGTAGCATCTGGCGCTGGGTCTCGATTCGTCACATACGGCGCCGCCTCGTCGGCCGTCGTCGCCGTGTACGAATCATTCATCACATGGCCGACGACGTCTTCGGCCACTGCGCCGAATGTGAGCAGCTGGAGGTTCGGCCAGGTCCCACCTGGAGGTGTGACTGAAAAGCGGTAATACTTGCGGCCGCCGTCGGTCAGCTCAGTGACCGTACCCGTGTAGCCATTCGACCACAGGCCAGTCGAGCCGGTGTATGCGAGCTGCACGCCCGCGCCGCGATTGATGTTGAGGACAATGGTGTTGAAAACGACGTCGGAACCGTCGTCCTTAATGTCGAAGATCGCGGGGTCAGCGATCGGGTGCCCCGTCGATCCTGCGGCCGGGTCGCGGTTGGCGAAGTAAGGTGCCGCGGTGTCAGAGCCGAACTCGACGCCGTCGAAACCGAAGAAGACGGACCCACTCACAGCTTACCTCCAGCTGGCGGCGCAGTATTCTCGAGCTGCGTCAGGTCGTAGCGCCCGCTCGAGTCCTCTATATACCGCTCGCGCCCAGGGCCCTTGCTCCAGTAGTCGATGTTGCGCTGGCAGATCATCCGGCCGCGTCTAGCCTTCTCGTCGGCGCCGGTGAGCATGTGCGGCCGTGGCGTCGACGGCTTCCGGCGCATCTGCGCTCCGCACCCGTCGCAGACCGGTGCTGCGGCGTCGCTCTCGCGCGGGAAGATGTCCTCGTCGACATGCCCGCACCCGTCGCAGATGTGCTCAAGGATCGGCATCACGGCATCCTGTAGCAGCGGAAGGCGTCGAAGTAGACGGTGATGTTGTTTGCATCCGTCACGTTAGCGCCTCCAATGACAAATCCTTGTCTTCCCGTATTCGGCGGATAGGCGTGCGGAGTCTGGCTAGCCCAGTTTCCCAGGGTATCAAGGCCGGAAGGGAATGCAGGCGGGGCCGTATAAATCGGTGTGTTGTTACTCGCCTGGTGCCAGATATCGGCAAAGGTCTGGAACGTGGGGCTGGCCTTGTCCACCTCCGTGTGACCAATGGCCATCTGCAAGTGGATGTGCAGGTCGCCGGGATCGGCGTCGAAGGACGTGATCATTCGGTACAGGTGCCAATCATCGCCGCGCAGGTTGGGGAGGACGTTGTCCGCGTTGGCCGGGAAGTAGCGAAGCAGGTTGTTTGCGCTGATCCTCCTGGCCCGCAGACCCGAGGACAGCGGGTCATAATACTCGGTGGTGAGGGCCTGGGAGCCGCCGGACTGGAGAGATAGACCCTGCCGACCTCCGAAGGAGTCTTCGGCCCACGGTCCCCAGCGATAGCCTGCGCGCGAGAGACTGGTGAGTGACTCGCAGCGCTGGATGAGCATGGGTCCGAGGGGCGAGCCCTGGCTCGGCCGTGTCGGGTGGTTGTAGCCGTTGCGGATGGCGATCTCGGACATGACCGGGCGATCGGTGTCAGTAGCCGCCGCCTTGAGCAAAAGCTCGACGAGAGAGATGTGGTTTGCCGCCTGCTGTCGGGCAGACATGCACCACTGACCGTGATTCACCAGATTCCGGTTGGGGAATGAACTGTGATCGAAGCGGTGAAGGATCAACGGGTAGTGCGAATCGCTGCCGCACATGAAGCTGATATCGAAGTCGTCAGCAGGTGTGTTGGACGGGAACCTCTCGTAGTATTCGACCCACAGCGCGGTGTTGCTGCCCGTCAGCGGGTCGTCGGTGTTCTCGTTGAAGGTCACCGCGCCAGTCTGGTAGTTGATCGACGCCGTGACGGCATTGTAGCCACTGCCGTCGGGATCGAAGCCGCCGGCGCCGTCGTCCTTGCCGATGTAGGGACCGTTGTAGGCGGTCCAGCCGTAGTCGATGGCCCGTGCAGCCCAGAACCGCATAGACCCTGGGACAATGTCCCAGCGCGTGTCCAGGGGTAGCGTGCCGACGATGGTGTCGCCGGCTCCGGTTGACCCGATTCCGAGCAAGATGCGATTGGC
>Ga0180438_10000265_pt1 | contig 108160 bp, 85 predicted proteins | sample SS_ome_12_FD_132455 | JGI IMG/M metagenome (GOLD analysis project Ga0180438, IMG submission 132455) | Hypersaline lake sediment archaeal communities from the Salton Sea, California, USA - SS_3_D_2 metaG | ecosystem: Environmental > Aquatic > Non-marine Saline and Alkaline > Hypersaline >... | reverse complement strand
TTGGTTGCAGTGATGAGAAAGCTCATTTGTATAATGAATACCATGGCTAAAAATAATCAAAAATGGGACCCTAATTTTATAAAAAACTCTTGATTTTCAAGACAGTCGCTGAGCACAGTCGAACAGATCGACAATCAAAAATAGGTAATTTATGTAAGCTTTTCTACAGAGCATACCGGACACCTTGAATTCTCCCGTTTTGATTCGATTCTGAAAATCCAAAGAATACGACTGTATGCCAAAGAAATGGTAATCTGCCACCAAATTCGTATTTTTGCTATTATTGAGGCTTAAATAGTTTCAAAATGAATTTTCATAGTTTGAGTTTTAGAGACAGATTTGATATTCTATTAGAAAAGAGGTTCAGTGGCGTAGTTGAGCTAAGATATACAGTAATATATGTGAAATACCAGATTATGACAGATACTGACGAACTGAACAGGGCATGGAAGCAAGCAACCGACGATGAAGTCATAAAGGCGGTTACGAAAGACTGGGATGAATATCCCAGCCATGTTCAAGCAGTGATACGATCTGAGGCAAATAATCGAGGATTGTGGGATGAGCTTGCCTCTGCAAGATCAAATAACGCTGACGAAGTGAAAGCAAATATTCAGAATATAAGCAAAAAAGATTACGAAAGCAGCAAATGTATTTCATTCAGTAAAATAACTCTCGACGAAAATGAACACATTGTAGCTTCTCTTGTTCCCGATAATCCTGAGCAATTGTATAAACACAGAAATCAGGTTGCAGCCTTAACCAACAAACGCCTACTTTACACTAGATTTATAGGTCATAAGAGATCCTTAGAAGACTGCTATACAATCGTTTCAATAGATTTACAAGATGTCCTTAGAGTAAGACAGGAGTATCATTTAGCTGTCGGAGGCTTATTAGTCGGAATCATATCCCTGCTGACAGGAATTTATATTGCTTACTGTGGAATTACGTTTCAACTTATTGGTCCCGGTGTGATATTCATTCCGCTTCTTATGATCCCTTTCGGGATTGCCCTGATATTCGGCTTGAAACGCAGAGTCTTAGTATTTGAGACAACGATTGTGAATTACAAATGGATGTCAGGACCTCTCGACTTCCGAAAAACAGGGGAGACTGCTGCGAGTGTATGCGAGTACTTTGATGCCCCGAGGGAAAATAAAATTAGCGGGAAAGAACCATGGCTGGCAGAGCAATCACTAGTTACTGAGAACTTTGATCTCATATTGTGGTATCATTATGTCATTGTCATTCTATTTCCATATGTGGGCATATTTTGGGGAATCGTAAACTTAATCAGGAGGAGGACGCGTTCAGGACTACTGCTATTGCTTGGTTCAATCATCTGGTATGTCATAGTAACGGCGTTAATAATTACTCTTGTATCGCTTCAGAAGTAGTATCTAACAATCCCGAAGAGACTCGAACTCTCAACCTGCGGATATACCGACTATCGCATCTGTAAGCCCTTGTGGTATAAGGGTTAATGTTGGCAAAACATAGACTTATGGAACTGAAATAGAACCAGAGTAGAACCAAAGGTGCATTGTTGGTGAAAAGTTTTGAGCCTTTAGTACGCTTGTTGTTTTCAATTCCTCATCTTCTATATATTAGTAGATAGGGTGAAATATACGGCCACATACTATAGTCGAGTAATAAGCAATAAAAAATGTGTTAATCAAGAAAAAGTCGTAGTATTTCGATCAAGTTGATGATTTTGTTGGATCACTTTTGACCACTCATATTATTAGGGACTCACGAAAAGAAAATCACGTTGCGTGGCCTGTACACTTTGTGGAGATGTCCGTAGAAAGGCACCTAATAATTCCGAGAGTAACATTGAGTTGGGATTAACAAGAATCAAAACAAGTCGAGCCCATGATGTATTCTCAATCCAGGAGTAGTCACTAGACAGAGCTACTCTTTGGATATTTGCAAGGAGAACGTGGCCTGGATGAATTTGACTTATGGCCGACTTAATCATATTATCATTCATCGTGGGCCCTATAAGAGTATGTTTCTGTTTGCGCTTCTTTAATAGACGAGAGAAGTTATCAGGAAATGGAGAGTGAGCTAGGACGTAGGCAACGCAATCTGATCCCTTAAAGTCAGCAAGGACATCAGAGATATTCCTACCCTCAATAAAGCATTCTGGAGGAAATTTCATATTGTTTAACCAGTCAACCGGTGATACGTAGACAGGTTTACCTTCGATGCTTACCTCCATCTTAGATGACATAAAAGGAGAGCCCAATAACGATTGGTAATCCCATAGATGATCACTGATTGTTTGGAGATCACAACTAAAATTTTGACAGGTTGCCAGAGCATTTATAACTTCTTCGTAGTACCCATATTCTTGCAACGCCTGTTCAGCAGTAAACTTTTGCCCTGTTCTACTCATTTTCTGAATTGCATACGTGCTAAGGAGAATTGCAAGGTCAAGATGTGCCTCTATATTTTTTGGTTGCAATTCTATTACTTTGCGATAATGCTTTGCTGAAGAGTCTATATTATGTAGGACTTGGAACGAAGCGGCGAGCAGGAAATGAATTTCAGCATTATCAGACTGTGCAGAAATGGCAGATGTCCACGATTTTATAGCATTATTAAGATCACCGTCTTTTGCAGCTTGTAATCCTTTATCTCGGAGTTCGTTAACATCGACAGGGACTTTCTTTTTATGGCTAAAAAGTGATGTCATTTTAATCCTCCTCTATAATTTACATATGAATGGCCACCAGGTTATTATCAAGGATTTACCGTATACACTTCACTGCATTACTCCTACAGGCTTCAGGAGAATTAAAGGTGTCCGGTAAACTTTTTTTCCTAAAAAGCCATTTGTCGCCCTAAAAACTTGCCTCTTAACTTTCGTCTTTTATTGCACGCTCAATGATGATATCACATTATATCCATTGTTCCGGTCCAAAACAAACAAATTCGGCCTTTCTATTTGTATGGGCGTTTCTGAATGGAAAATATTGATAACAAAATTGAAAAATCGTGAAAAAAAGTGAAAAAAAGATGAAAAAGGCGAGAATTTAGAAAGAAAAAACAGAATTCTCATAGATTTCTCCACTCCGGCCTGCCGTTGGCAGCCCTCCGGTCGAAATGACATTGATAATTGGTATATATCAACGTTTATCTGCGTTCATCTGTGGTTAATTAACAAGTTTCTTCTCAAGGACACCTTCCCATTTATTATATGCGATTTAATATTGATTATTTTTGCGGAGTCTTCGACTAAAAGCGATGGCGTTTTCATTTATTATTTTCTATTTACTATTTATTATTTTTTAAGAATTACCGACCAAACACGAGGGTAGTTTGAAACAAAAATCGGAAATTTGAAATAATTTTTTATTCCCTGTCACACAAGAACTTACGGCTAAAATAGTGCCAGTAATTTTGTTTTTTTTCATATCAAAAGCGCAGATACGTTCAATAGTAGAGGCGTTACCTTTTTAGCCTCCGGCCGAAAGGCGGCCTAATTAAATGATTATTGATTATTGATGAATGATTATTGTTTTTCTCGTTCGGAAATTACAGGGATAAGAAACTTTTCCCTTTTAGCTTCTTAATCCGAACTCTTTATTGTATCTCCGCAAAGCCGTTGACGGCGAGATGAAAACGACCTTCTGTGTCTTCCTGTCCCAGACGGCAAGCGGCTGTTTTGCTTTTTTGTGCTGCTCGATAACGTCCCTTACGGCCTCCCTCATAGCCAAAAGAGCTTTGTCATGTAAAGATAGCCGCTTTTTCATATATCGTCGATACCTTTAATAATATTCTCGTATGAATTTTCATCTACAATCTTAAGTTTACCATTTTTCCCTTCCGCAATCAATATTGGAATTATCCCGGAATTGTCGAATAACATCCATGAATCCGCAAGAGGTCGATATAATTTGAAGAAATTGGTAATTGAACGATTGAAGCGGCGAAGTACATCTTTAGTGGGAACATCGTGGCCACCCTGGGCAACTCTGCTCTTAATACGAGATAAAACCAACTCGGCATTCGGAACCCATAGAAAGAATATTTGGATTTTATACCCCTTTTCTTTAAGAGATTCGAATAGCTTGACGTATAGTTTTCCCGAAAGCGTTGTTTCAAATGCAAAATCTGCTCTCTTTTTTACGAATTCATGAATTTGCTCAAGCACAAGCTTACCTGCTTTTATCGCTGCAGCGCCGGGCGAAAAGGGCGAAAGTCCATGTGCAATCAGGTCGGCATTGATAAAATTAGGACAATTTGCATATTCTGGCAGGAATTTTAATGCAAATGTTGTTTTACCTGATCCGTTGGGCCCAGCGATGATATATACATTTCTGTTATTCATATCCCCCAAATTGTAACGACTTGACCACTTTGAGTCCATTTAATTTGTTCGGTAGTCAATTGTGATTCAAATGTGCAGTTAAATAAATTTTAAAAAATCCAATTTTTCTCTTGACGACTAAAATTCTGTTATGTAAGATATGTAAATAACATTAATAGTGAGAATGTTATGTCAATAATCACTAATCAATTATCAATAATCAATTTGTGTGGAAAGGGGTTTCTTATGAGTACACAAAAACAAGTCAAAGCGAATCGTCAAAATTCCAAGAAATCGACCGGGCCGAAGACCGACGAGGGCAAGGCTGCCGTCTCGCAGAACGCGGTTAAGCACGGCTTGTTCGCCCAATCGCTAATATATGGCGAAAATGAGGGTGATTACGAGGCTTTTCACGAAAAATTCTTCGCTAGGCTCGATCCCGTCGGGGCGGTGGAATTATTTCTGGCTGAGCGTGCTGCAAACCTTGCATGGCGGCTGAAACGTGCTGAACGCATGCAGAACCAGGTCATCGAAGATATGATTGGCCGATTGGTAACCACTAATCCAGCCAGACGCAGACGAGAAGATTATTACTACAACCAGGGCAGACGGCCGGACGAGCCGGGAGTGGACTTGGATGAGCTGCCGCTCGGCCGAATCGCTAACAGCGACTGGTCGTGCAACAGGGTGCTCGACAGGATGCTGATGTATGAGAGGCGGATCGAGAACAGCTTTCATAAGACCATGCGCGAGCTGGAAAGGCAGAAACTGATCAGGCAGGTTGAGCAGCAGTACGAGCCTGAACAGGCCATCCACTTCCCGATAAAAGACGATCGGGATGTGGCTGCCACACAGAGTACGACTGCTGAGAAAAAGGGCGATTTGAAAAAACAAAGCCAATTTGTGCCGGGGCAAAATGGCGCAACATCTTTTGTGAAAGGAGATTATGACAATAAACCGGCGGGCGGAGCCGACGAAAACAAAGCCAAACAAAGCCAATTTCCCGCTGCCGAGGGGACCAAAAGAGCTAAACATACCTCAGAAGTCTGAGGCCGGATGTCAGATTTAGGATATCTGCTTTTAAGTTTTCTGTCATCTGTTCATGCGGCAGCTACCGTTTAGCCGGATTTGGCCTGCCGGCATGTCAGCGGGCGATCTAAAATGACCACTAATTCTCGGCTAAGAATGCAATTGTCAGGAAATTTCACTGTACTGCTCCTGGTGCAGGGTATCCCTACTCACAATGCAGTGAAAAACATTAAAAAATGCTATAAGAAAGTTTGAATTCTGAGATATACCTGCTTTTTATTGCCGATATTCTGTGATGGAACGAAGACAAGAAAACAATTTAAAAGAAAGGATGGAAAGACCATGAGAAATGCAATTCTGTTACTGGTCCTGTCAATGTTACTCGCCTGCGGAGCTGGATGTGCGGACACCGGCAAATATGCGATTTCAGGTAAAGGCAGCACGCTCGGACTCGGCGGTGAATTCACCACGGCAATAAAACCGGACATCAATGCGAGGGTCGGGTATAATATGCTCGACGTCGATATAGACAACATAGAAGTTGAGGACGTCGATTTCGATATCGGAGTTGATTTTAGCTCTTTTACGGCGTTGGCCGACTGGTACGTCTTTAATAATTCATTTCGTATCAGCGGCGGCATCGTTTCATTGGATCACGAAATTGACCTGGATGCAAGGCCAAACAAAGACATTGAGATTGGGGATGAGACCTACTCACCCTCTGACGTAGGCACCTTGTACGGCAGCGTAGAAGTTGACGATGTGGCTCCTTATGTAGGCATTGGCTGGGGCAACCCGCTTACCAGCAGCAGGAGATGGGGATTTACCTGTGATTTCGGGATCATCTTTTCAGACACGCCGGATGTCACTCTCGACGCTGTAGGAGGTACTGAGCCTGTGGGATTCCAGGAGGAACTTGAAAAGCAGAGGAAAGACATAGAAGACTTTTTCGAGGACCTAAAAATATATCCTGTTATTGCCGTCAGCTTCTTCTGGCGATTCTAAATACACAGGGAGCGGATAAGATGAGATTGAGGCGCCCATAGGTCAATTTACGAAAGCCGTGCTGATGTTACGAGGTTGTTGGAACACCTGTATCGGCAGCAGGTTCCTCGAGGGACTCGTTGTCTTTTTCGATGCTACCCTGAGTTTGCCTGTCTTGAGGCGACGACCGTTCAGGTTGTTCTGATTCGTAAGCATTTTCCTGCTCAACAGGTCGTGGAGGGCTCAATAGAACTTTTTCGCCCACTTGCAATCCGCTTTGGATCTCAACAAAAGTATCGTTGAATGCTCCTGTTTGAACCTCGCGTTCCTCGGGTCCTGAATCAGTAGCAACATAACAGAATTTCTTGCCGGCACGATTCGCAACTACATGAACCGGGACAATTTTGACGTCATGCAACTGCTCTACAAGAATCTCGACTTTTGCCGACATTCCCGGCTTGAGGATATCATGCGAACCGTCGATTGTAACGTGTGAGGTATAAACCTTAACGCCGGGATCGAGCCAGCCGTGCTGAGGATCGGGCAATGGGGCAATTTTAACAACATTGCCGTGAAATTCCATGTCCGGATAGGCCTCCACCGTAACTGTCACATCCTGGCCGGGCCGGACTTTATTGACCGACGACTCGTGTACTCTAAGTTCGACGCTCATGACATCGGAGTTGGGTATAGTAAAAATCTTCTGGCCCCGGCGTACCATGTCACCGACCTCAATCGGGTCCTCACGCCTCTGGCGCCAATCCGCACTGGTGCCATAGACGATGATGCCCGGGGTCGGCGCTCGAATAGTGCATGCGGCAATCTGACGTTCGAGCTTGGCAACGTGGTCCTTCTGGAGATTAAACGAGGCCTCGGAACTTTCAAGTTTTGCCTGAGCTTGCGCAAGCTGGGATCGAGTCTGGGCAATGGTGCGTTCCAACTCACGCTGTGCTTCGTGGTAGTCACTCACAAGCTGCTTTGTTTGCTTCGGGAAACTATAGAGCTTATACAGCCTAAGCGCTTCAGAGGCACTTTCATGTTGGATCCGATACCTGTTCACGTCCAGCTCAGCGCTTTTCAAATCAAGGTCCGATGCGTAATTAGCATCATGTAGCTTTTGCGTGCCCGTTAAAACATCCGTCGCTTTCTCAAGCTGTCCTTCGGCAAGAAGAATATCGTTTTGATATTGCTTGAGCATCTGTGATGCTTCGCCGCCCAGGCTATTGGGATCATCGAGCAATCCCAACAGGACTTCTATTTCAAACGGTGCGTTCGGGTCATTCGTCAAGTGTTCGTTGAGATGCTGAGCAGCAGATTCGCCCAGGTAGTTCTGCAGATCCATCATACCGAATTCAACCGCTAATTCCGCCGCGGCAATGTCCGACTCGTTCTGCTTTTTCTGGATGATGTAAGCCTCCTGGGCCTCGGTGTAAGCTGCTTTTGCAGTCGAGAATTCTATCAACTCGCGATTGTAAGTGTCCTGAAGTTCAGCCGAGTTCAGTTGACAGAGAATCTTGCGATTTTTAACGTCTTCAGGAGTTATGACCGTGCCCTCGGGAACGATACTGGCAATCTCAACGCCGCGTCCCTCCACCTCACACATAATATCAGTTGATTCCTTTGCCTGGATGTTGCCGCTTTCGGTTACAGTAATAATCAAGTCGTCCTGACGTACCGTGAACGTGCCGCCTGAAAAGCCTGTATCAGCCGATGAGGACGTTCTCATCCATCCGGACAGTACAAATGCTGTTACAACAATTATAAACAGCAACGCAATTATCCAAATTCGCCTGCCTTTCCTTTTAGTCACGCGACTGCCCTGCCGCCCATTTCTGCCTGCCTTTTGTATTTTTTCGTGATCTGCCACAATCCTCACTCGTGAAATCAAATATCCATATTTTTTTGAACTATTTGCACTATAGCTTTTAATAGAATACAATAAATATTATGAATTTTCAACCCATTTATACTTTCCTGACATGTATCATGTTGTAAAAAATCTATCGAAAAGCAGAAAAATATTCGAGCCTCAATATAGATATATTGTCATAAGCACTTGTACCAAAATGAATTAACGCTTAAGTATAACCGTCCTATAATATAATTTTTAAAATTCTTCAAAAAAAGCGTTATCGAAAGTTGACAAAGTGGTAAAAAGTGGTATAATTTCCCAACTCGAATAGGTCAAGTGGGGCAAATGCCATGCTATTATTAACAGGCGAATACCAGCATGTAGTAGATAACAAAAGCAGAGTCCTGATTTCCAACAAGTTAAGAAACCAAATTGACGTTGATGAGCACGGCAGCAATTTCTACCTCGTTCTCGGAGCCAACGGCATACTTTGTTTGTATCCTGAGAAATATTTCGAGCAAATAGCCCTTGCTGTTACGCCCGGGACTACAGCACCTGACGAAGCGGTTGTGTTCGAACGGATAAGCTTCGCGATGTCCAGCAAGGTGGAATTAGACGGCCAAGGCAGATTGCTTCTGAATGAAAAATTACGAACGAGGGCCGGATTAAAAGACAATATTACGCTTATCGGCGTTAGAGACCATATCGAGTTATGGAACACCGAGAGCTGGGAACAATACGTTTCAGACCATATGGCCCAATATCAGAAACAAATGTCGCAGGCACGGCAGGTCGTCCTGCAAAAACAAAACGATGAACGCTGACTTTTAGAGTGGAGACAAGAGAAGAATGATTGGAACGGATTCAAACCATTGTAGGATTGTGACTGAAAGTTTGGCCGGCAAAAGAGAAGTTAACGAGCAAACTTTCGTTTCGCTAACAATTCTCGAAGAAAGGCTTGAACGGCTGAAAAAGCTAAACGGGGCTTTTTCAGACGTCGTATTTTCACCCGATGCAGAGAAACTTCTGAATCAGAAGAACACCATAGCTGTCGGCTGATTTTAATGTCTCACAAGCATTAAGTATCGAGTGAGATTCCAGTTCAGAGAGATAAAACCGTAAAAAGGTATACAATATACGAAACAAGTGGATGGATTGATTATAGAGCATATTCCGGTTCTTTCAAGGACGATAGCTGAGCAGATTAAATTACCATTGGATGGCGTGATGGTCGATGTGACTATCGGACAAGGAGGTCATAGCCTTCTGCTCGGCAAAACTTTGGGCCCTGAGGCAGTAATCGTCGGTCTGGATGCTGATATTAATGCTGTCCGAAGGGCCCAGATTAATTTAAAGAAGCTTGCCTGCAAGGTTATTGTGCTTCATTCGAATTTTTCTCAAATAAGCAAGCAGCTACACCAGCAAGGTATAGAAAAGGTTGACTTTATATTGGCAGATTTGGGTGTAAGTTCCGCACAGTTGGCTGATCCTGAATTTGGTCTTAGTTTCCAGACAAATATGCCTCTGGATATGAGAATTGACAAAAGATTAAAGCGCACCGCTGCCGATATAGTTAATAAAACAGATGAAAAATCACTGGCTGATTTGATTTATGGATTTGGTCAGGATAGAGCCTCGCGACGGATCGCACGTTTTATAGTACGGCGCCGGGAAATGGAGCCTATAACAACAACAGGCCAACTGGCAGAGATTGTTTGCAAAGCATTCAGTAAAACTAAGCGGGGTCGAAGAAGCAGAATACATCCGGCAACCAGAACCTTTCAGGCATTGAGGATTGCAGTCAACGACGAGTTGGAAAATTTGAAGAAATTGCTCGTTTCGGCTCCGGATTTGCTCCGCAAAAATGGGCATATAGCAATTATCAGCTTTCACAGTCTCGAAGACAGATTGGTCAAAAGCGATTTCAGGCAGAATGAAAATTCAGGTGTTTACAGGATCGTCACAAAAAAGCCGATTGTGCCAACACAAGAGGAAATAAAAGAAAATCGGCGAGCAAGAAGTGCAAAATTGAGGATCGCACAAAAACAATAACGGCCTTTTGAAAGAAAATGGAGTTTTGTTATGACTTCGGACGCTAAAATTGGATTACTCTTAGGCTTGCTATTCATATTTATAATCGCATTTGTCATCAATGGCCTGCCCCGCTTTCGTAATATTACAAACAGCAGTGAGATGACCACAAACATGGTCAGTTCACAGAATGACACTCAACCCATCGGCAGCAGGGAACGCCAGGCTCCGGGAATCTTTAACTGGACCGAGCAATCCGTCGAACAGACACATCAAGAGACCCAGCCTGTCGTCGAGCAAAAAGAGGATGTTCGCTTTAAAATACAATTACCAAATGAAATTCCGGTCGCAAAAGACACTTCATTAATTGAAATCGTCGAAGAAGCCGAGCCAATAGCCCCTGAACCAGCCGAGCCGGCCCCTCCCGTTCAGATTCCGGAAGAAAAAGTTGAAAAAATTGTAGTCAGGAAATCCGAACCCGCCAAATCTGTTCAGCCCAGGTTTTACGTCGTCAGTGAGGATGACAGTCTTGGCCTGGTCAGCGTAGCCAGAAAGTTTTATGGTCCCGAACAAGGTAACAAAAAAGTTAATATCGACAGAATATTTGAGGCAAATAAAAAGCTGCTGAAATCACCTGATGAGATTTACGTTGGGCAAAAACTTACAATACCGCCCCTCGTAAACTCGCAGACAGAGGCGAAAGGAACCGGGAGCACTTTTGCAGACTCAATATTAGAAAAGGTAAAATCTATCGGCAAAAACCTTTCTAACCATCCTGAAAAAGCAGAGAAGAGTGTACCATATATTGTACAAGAAGATGATAATTTATGGCGAATCGCTGTGGAAAAACTTGGAAACGGCAGCCGGTACAAAGAGATAAGCAAACTCAATGCCAATATCCTTAAAGATGAGAATGATCTAACTGTCGGGATGCTTCTAAGGATGCCGGCTCGATAAGCCTTGAACAAGCCCTGGGCCGAGGATCAGGTATTAAGGAATCAAACTTGAACAAATAGCAATATACTTTTACAATGTCCCAGTTTCGTTTTGTTTTTGTTATATTTTGTTTTACGGCTGTTCTGATATATGCCGTTAATCTGCGGAGTGCCAATAATCGTATCTTCTATGAGCTTCGTGCATGCAACGTCGATATCAGCCAATTGAAACAGCAACTCGGCACCAAGCAGTTACTGCTGGAAAGCCTGATCAATCCTGCTGCGATTTCTAAACGTGTCGGCGAATCAAATGCTGAAGAAAAAAATTGAGAAGCGTTCGAATAACCATCTTTTTTTCTTTGTTTCTATTGGTGTCATTTCTGGCACTGGGCGTGCGGTGTTTTTATCTCCAGCATTTCAAAAGCAATCATTATATCGATCTGTTCAACAAGCAGGAGGTTTACACACGTATACAACCTCAGCGAGGTGTAATACTGGATTGCCGGGGCAGAGTGCTTGCCGCAAGCAATAAAATCCAAACCATCTATGCCGAACCCCGAGCCATCGAAGATGCAAAAGCCACATCCTCAGAACTTGCTCCGATTGTGGATATGGGCGCACATATTATTTGCCAAATGATATTGGAAAGCCGTAATCCAGGCTTCGTAAAAATCAAGACGACCACAGACGCCAATGAATGCAGTGCCGCAGTCGGTATTCACGGCATCGGAGTCCTGTCCGAATGGCGGAGACATTATCCAATGGGACATCTCGCGTCAAACGTTGTCGGATTTACAGGCCGTGACAATCGAGGACATGACAACCGCGGACTCGAAGGAATCGAACTGAAATACGACAAAGAACTCAGCGGTTCGGCCGCACGGAATATTTTCTTTGCCGATGTCCGTCGCCGGCCCATTCGGGCAAAAGGTCAGGATGGCGTTTTGACCAACGGCAAAGGGATTATCTTAACTATCGATTCTACTATCCAACAGATCGCGCGAGATGAACTCATCAAGCAATACGAAAATTACGAAGCGGAATCGGCAGTTGCGATTGTGGCCGAACCGACAACAGGAGCAATTCTGGCAATGGTCTCGCTGCCCGATTTCGATCCTGCCTATATCGGAACAACCGATCCGAATAATTTCCGCAGCCGGGCGATCACAGACTGGTATGAGCCGGGCAGTATCATCAAACCGATTACTGTAGCGATAGCACTGGAGGCCGGAGCAGTGAACAAAACAGAGAAGATTTTCTGCGAGAACGGAAACTATCGCGGCAGAGGATTCGGTAGTATCGGGGAATACCGCCGGGGATTCGGAAATTTAACTGTTAAGGAAATCCTGATTAATTCCAGTAATATCGGCATGGCCAAAATCGGACAAAGACTCGGCAAAGACAGGCTTTACAAAGGGCTTAAGCTTTTTGGCTTCGGCACCAAAACAGGTATTGAACTTCCCGGAGAGGTAGATGGGCTGTTAAGGCCGCCGAGTACATGGGACGGATACAGCATCACACGGATACCCTGGGGGCACGAAATTTGTGTAACCAGCATGCAAATGATCAGGGCTTTCTGCATCCTTGCCAACGGCGGTCGGCTGGTTCGACCGTTCATGGTCAGGGCGATTGTCGACAACGACGGAAATATCACCGTCCTGAAAAGACCACCTCCACCGGTGGGTTATATTGTCAAACCCGAGGTTGCTAAATGGGTAGTTACCAAAGCCCTGACAGGCGTGGTCAATGAGGGCACCGGCAAAAGGGCACAACTTGAAAAGTGGCAGGTATTCGGCAAAACTGGAACCGCAAATATCGCATTGAGTGACACAAGAGGCTTTTCGGACCAGGATTACGTTGCTTCTTTTATCGCCGGAGCACCAGCGGATGATCCTGCAATCGTAGTACTGGTTTCGATACGCAAGCCCAACCGGTCGCTCGGAAAAGGCTATACTGGCGGAGCTGTCGCCTCGCCTGTAGCACCCAGAATAATTGAAAAAACTCTTACCTACCTCGGCGTCAAACCGGATCATAAATAGATTCTTCAACTCAGCGATGGTCAGTCGTTTACCAGCAACGAATCTCTTCTGTCCATGGGTTGACTTCCAATCACTGGTGGACTGCCCATTCTAATGTCCCCACCATCCCAGAAGGTGTAGATATTATCATCATTAACGCCGCAGAATGAGCGTTTCTCCTGCCCAACATGGAAATCCACGAATAACACATTCTGTGCTTCTTCCTGGTGAGCAATAGCATTGCCGTATTTTACAGCCTCTCTACCGCCATGAGGGTAAAAGATTCCGGGGAACCATTTGGCTGAAGCAGCGGGAGAATCCAGCCAGGGATTCCTGTCGGCAGCAACTGCCATTCCGGGATCGCTCTCTATGCTCAGAGCGTACAAACCAAACGGCATGTGATAAGAGTAGCTGCAATGCGTGCTCGGTTCGAGGCCGAAATCCCATAAATCGACCAGATCTCTATCACCAACACCATCATCGGCTGGATTAAATCCAGTAGCGCCGGTATCGCCTTTGCAAATAAACGACTTCGGCGTTACTTCGCAATACTTGACCAAAAGATAGAAACAGGACGAGATATTCGCCTGACCGCCGTGGCCATCGGAACTCAAGCCGTAAGCAGCATATCTATTACTCGCCTGCCAGTCAGATATACTTCTTACCCAGTAACAATTTTTACCCCCGGAACGCGGAAATGCACCTTCATAGTCGTTTGCATAGATTTGCATCGCTTTGCCGATACCAGCCAGATTCGTCCCGCAAACCATTCGGAACGCTATTTGTCTTGTCCTTGCCAAGGCCGGCATCATAATTCCCATCATCAATGCTATTACAGGCAACGCAACGGCTGGAACAATGATTCCCGCGATGGCAAATCCTCTGCCGGTTAAGCTGCCGCCGCTTTTTTCAATTCTTACCAGGCTTACAATCCCGAGGATAATTGCCGGTATTGCTGTAAGAGCACAGGTAAAAATACCAAGGATTCCAAGAACCAATGCCGCAATGGCCATGCCGCTGGTTTTTACACCAAGATTTGGAGCCTGTATTGAAGATGAGATTAATGCAGCACCACAGGCGCTACAGACTTGGGCATCATCCGAATTTTGTTTTCCACATTTTGTACAGTACATCTGTTTTCTCCCTTCAATCCTATCTTTTCGGCCAGCACAAATCCACAATTCACACGGGATATATAATAGGCTATCGGCAGGTATTTTCCAGCACTTTTATATGAGAATTTTTTATTTCGAGCTGGTAAGTTTACTCCGCTGTCAGTATGGATTTGCCGATATATCCGGCTTCGATGCAGAGCTGGATGATGTTACGGGCCAATGGAGCGGCGTCGCTTGAGCCGTGCTGGCCGCCTTCGACGATGACGGCGACTGCTATTTTTCGTGCCGTGCTGTCCTGAGCGAAGCCTCCGAACCAGGCGTGTGGTGGTTCTTCCGTCGAGCCGGTCTTGCCGTAAACCTTTACATCCTCTGCGGCGAGTGTCGCCAAGATCGGTTCGAATGGAGTGTAGGCTGTACCTCTGAACTCATTAACAACAGCAAACATCCCGTCATAAACTACGGCCAAAGTTTCGAGTGAAATCCCAAGGTCGATACCCTCCGAATTACCAGGCTCCCATATCAATCTCGGACGTTTGTAAATGCCACCCCGGGCAATAGCAGCTATTGAATTTGCGACCTGTAGTGGCGTGACTCGCAAACTGTACTGGCCGATACCGAACATTTTTCTGTGGCTCAGCATCAGTGGGGCTATATCGTTAAAATCCAGAATCTTCTCTCTTGGGAAAGTGCTTGATATGATTCCGGAACCCTGGTTGAAATTCCTGACTACGTCGGTTTTAGCTGTCTCTATAAGTGAGTCCGGCAGAAAAAGCACATCATGTCCGTACCCAAATTTAAAGAGCCACTCCTGTAAAACCTCCGGCTCAATCATATCGGCAAGTCGTGAAAAATAGATATTGCAACTGCCCTTGATGGCGTTGCATGCCGTATTTTCCCACCAACTATCATGCCCTACTCCAGATCTTCTAAATATCAAGCAGTCGGGCCATCCTTCCGGGGCCGCCTGGCCGGGACAACTGATGACATCCTGGGGAGTAATTACACCGGATTCGAGACCGGCGATAAGAATCAACGGCTTGACGACCGAGCCGGGCGGATACTGAGCATTAATCGCCCGATTTATAAGGGGATGATTGTCATCGGCGCTCAAATCTCCATAGTCGTACCGGGTACGGTTTAAATCATAAAGCGGCAATGAAACCAGTGCGAGTATATCAGACGTCCCGACTTCAATGACAACAGCCGACATGCCGGGGCCGCAATTCGGCTCGTGCGGGTAATTGGTCAGGTAGTTTTCTATTCTTTGCTGCAGCTCGATGTCCAATGTTAATTTAACATCGTCGCCGAACTTGGTTTCAGTCCGGCTCGTAAGCTGGCCGTCAATATCATGGCTGAGCTTGCCTCGTCTGCCCCGAAGTATGGGCTCGCAGACATATTCTACTCCATCCTCCCGACCACAAAGCTCTCCTTCCAGATAACTAAGTAACTCATCGCCTTCGAAAAGCTCCTTATCCCGGGGTTGTGTTGCCAGGCCGACCCAGCCTATTGTCTGGGCGGCAACGGAACCGTAAGGATAAAATCGGTGGCCCTTCGGCAAGATATACAGCCCCTCAGTGTCCATGAATTCCAATTGTGCGGTGAAGACAGCATCATCTGTCATCAGCTCCAATAATGGCCAGTCATCATGCATTTCCAGAATGTCAATTTTGCTCGCAAGCTCGTCCCTTATATTCGGGTCGGGTTGTTTTGCCTTAAAATCAGCAAGGGCCCGAGAAATCGGAACGCTGCTTACTATGTTGTTATAATCGTCAATAATAACTTCCGAGTTCGGGAATTCTTTCCGCCAGGCCTGGAACATTCGCTGGTCCCAGACATAGTCATTTATTTTTTCAATTTCGTTCCATATCACGTTCGGCTCGACCTTTTTGAAATGCGAGCATTTTTCAATTATAAGCTGTAAATCCTCAAGCTTTTCACGGAATTCTTCGTAGACTTTGGCCACTGCAACATCCGCATCGCGTCTCGCTGCAGCCCGGGCGAGTCTGGCCTCAAGTACACGTTCATCCAGAAAAGAACTGAGTTTGTAATTAATATGCACCCAGAACCGGGCTTCATCTATGGCCAGTTCCCTGCCGTTGCGGTCGAGTATCTTGCCCCTGATGGTTTTAAGCTGTCTGGTCTGCCCCCTTTGCCGTTTTAATTCTGCAATTTCATTCTGGACAGAAGAAGCGGTCAGCAACTGCATCTGTGCCAGGCGGAGCATATAAACCGCCAGAAACAATAAGCTGAAAACCACAAATATTTTTACTCGCTTGTTATACATACTCGGTGCATTGTTAATAGCGTCGACCGAATCGATTCGTTTTTATTCGCATCCACCAGGCCGTGGGCAGGAATAGAAAGGGGCCTACAATACTCGAATATAAAGCTGTTACAAAAACAACGACGTAGATGTTTCCAGCAACCGGCTCGCCTGTGATATATGCCAGCAAATAACTCAACAAGCCGATCAGAACCGATGTGGCAAAGATCGCGAGCGCCTGATAGGGCATCCTTTTTATCGCGATTACACGATTCAGGTATGCCAGCAATGTGCCGAACAAACCGAAACTAATCATCTGCGGGCCCATCGGCATCGGTGAGCCGATAAGATCAGCAGCAAAACCTATTGTGAAAGAGCTGATTATCGCTTCGGAGGTATTGTAGTAAATCGCAAAGAACACTAAAAGAATGATTAGCAAATCAGGTTTGCTGCTCCAACGCGCTAACAAACCCTTTTGTATTACAGTCACAGTAAGAATTAGCAATGCAAACCGAAGCCATCGCATCTGTTGTCCTCAATGGGTCCGAACGAGGTTACTTTTTCATATTCATTATTATAATTGCCACATCCTCGAGTTGCCTTATGTTACAAGCCGGTTCAACTGTTAAGTCCCAAAGCAAAGGATCCTTCTGGTTCCTTTCGCATTTGGAAACCTCTCCCACTTTCAAAGGGGCGTCCTGGAATTCGGGATTTTTGTAGACAAAAACACTCTCACCAACCTCTACTTTTTTCCTGACCATTTCGATCTTCGCGGAATTATTCCCGGTGCCTTTCATTACGCTCTCAAAACCAGCCCCCTTAACAGGTATTTTTGACGTAGGGTCGGTTATCAAAACTACCTTGGCCTTGGATATTTGCGGAAAAACATCAGAAATCCTCCCGATAATACATTCCTCACCCAGTACGAACTGGCCTTTGCTCAGACCGTTAGGTTTACGACAGGCAATCATCAACTCATTACTGGATCCTTCGATAGTAATGGTAGATGGGATTACATCGGCTAAGGCAAAATCAGTGCCTTCCCAGACGTACGTATTATAAGTATTATATAGTTCGGACAGCTTTTTAAGCTTTTCGCGTTCCTTGGCCAACGTTTCTTGAAGGTTGGCGATAAAATTGCGATACCGCATTTCACTACGGTCGTAAGTGCCTGAAAGTGGTTGCTGTGTCTGTGCAGTCATTACCAAGTTCCCACCGATGCTTAAAGGCCAGCGAAAAATATGAACAAAAGCAAGCTGGAACTTATTTGTGAAACTTTGTGGAGCAAAAAGAAAGATAATCCCGGTTAGCATAAACCAGGTAAATAACATTCGTCTGGAGACTTTTTTTTGCTTCCTTGCCATAATCGTATGCTGTCAGTTTATTGCAAAATCCGCATTAGGCACTACCCATATCGAATCATTCCCACCCGTATTCGTTATGATCCATTGTATCCTTCCACAATTCCAGGTTTTCCAGATAGACGCTGGTTCCCCGAGCGACGCTGCTGAGAGGGTCATCAACGATCTGGACCTTCAGGCCGGTCGCATTGGCCAGAACGGTATCCATTCCCCGCAACAGCGATCCGCCGCCGCAGATATGTATGCCGTTGTCGATTAAGTCAGCAGCCAATTCTGGTTCAGCTTTCTCAAGTGTTGCTGTAACTGTATCAATAATCGTGGCGATGGGATCGCGAAGGGCCTCACGGATTTCCTCGCTTGTTATGACAATTTTTCTCGGCAGGCCGGAGATGGTATCTCTACCGGCTATTTCCATCGTTAATTCCTCTTCCAGCGGGGCAGCAGAGCCGACCTGTATCTTGACTTTCTCAGCTCTTGCCTCGCCTATAAGCAAATTATATGTTTTCTTAAGATGATTGATTACCGCTTCATCCATATCGTCACCCCCGATGCGGATCGACTCGGAAGTGGCTATGTCGGCCAGACTCATGATGGCCACTTCGGTAGTCCCTCCACCAATGTCGACAATCATTGAGGCGGTAGGATCCGTGATGGGCAATCCGGCACCGATTCCCGCAGCCATCGGTTCATCGACCAGATAGACCCTGCGAGCTCCGGCCCGTTCGGCGCTGTCAATCACCGCCCTGCGTTCGACGGCGGTAATTCCGCTCGGCACAGCAATGACCACGCGTGGCCTGACAAGCCCGCCCCGGCCATGGACTTTCCTGATGAAATAGCCCAACATCGCTTCGGTGATTTCAAAGTCGCTGATTACGCCGTCCTTGAGAGGCCTGATAGCGCTAATCGAACCCGGTGTCTTGCCTAACATCTCACGAGCAACCAGCCCGACAGCTTCGCCGTTATTCAAAACGACATTGGTTCCTTTGCGAACGGCAACTACGGAGGGTTCATTGAGGACGATACCTTTATCGCGGACACAAACAAGGGTTGTACAGGTGCCCAGGTCGATACCCATATCCATACTGAACCAACCTAAGACTGTGTCCAGTAGCACATTCGACTCCTTTCTGAGTTACCATATAAATTTATGGAGAGCTTACAAAATCCTGCTTCGCTATTTTGTTATATAACCGGAGAGAGTTATTGTCAATAGCGATTTGGCTACTGAATTTTAAAAATTGTGCCGTATTGTGTGTAACACTGATAAGCGACAAACACTGCCGTTGCAAATACTGCGAAAAAAGCCACTGCAAGAATGACCGTATAAAGATTATCGGCTGCCGTTATTTTTTTCCCACGACTCTGTACAACAGGACTCATATATCAACCTCGTTTAGCAATTATCCAAAATTGCGTTTTCTACAAATTAGTGCTGGCTTTATCATTGATTTGCGGCTGATTCTGCGGCTGGTCCTGTAGAAGCTCGATCCAGCCAACCGCCCTTTCGGGCCAAACGTCCAAAATTACAATATCACAAATAAACTTATCGCCGCGAGTCAGATGGAATCTCATACCTTCCTTGACCCCGTCCGCTGTACCGATTGATACTTCGGCAAGAAGATTTTTCAAATCAACTTCGGTAATCGACCCACTCAAATCGATATCTCTGGTCGGTGGTGCTAAACTAACTGCCCCTTCTTCTGGTGTAACCGGCCTCGGTTCGGCTATTGCTTTGCCGAATTGTCTCAAGTACTGGTCCAGCTTGTTTTGAAGCTCGGTTTTTTCCTCAAGCAGGCGTTTGGACTCATCCTGTAACTGCTTAACTATCGCCATGTTCTCCATGAGAGCCGCAGTGGTATCTTTGAGTTCTTTATCCTGCTTAATCAACTCGGCTTCTTTCGAATCACGCTCAGCGAGGGCGTTTTTTAACAGATTTTCGTAATTTTCCAACGTTTTGGAGAAATCCATTACTATTGCCGCCCAATCATTTACCTTCCGATTGGCGTTATCTCTTTCTCTTTCAGTAGTTGCCAAATCGGTTTCTAACTTGCTAATTTGATCTTCAAGCGAGGCAATCTGTTCCCCTAACTTTTCAGCATTCCTGTCCTTTTCCTCAATCGTATTGTTCAGTTGCGTTTTTGCATTGTCTTCATTCCTCTTAGCCGCCTGGTAGCTGCTGTTAAGATTGTCGAATTTCTGTTTGTAATTATCAGCGCTAGCAACATAAGTGACAACTATGGCGCAGAGAACTATCGAGGCGAATGTCAACAGAACTATTAAAACCTTCGTAAGAGTACTCAAAACACGCTCCTTTCACTATACTTGTGTTATCTTTTCAGTACACCCATTACTCAATACAGGGCATCCCAACCTCATAGAATAATATTAGGAGAGGCTCTATTCCATCCCTCACCAATATTTTCAAGCCTAAAACCGGCCTAATCCATGCCGGATTGCTATATCGGAACCTAAGCCCTGATATTATGTGTATATTAATATTGTACGCTTAAAACTCGGAAAGGTCAAGTTATTTTTGTTAAATAGCCTAATTTAAAATGAATGGTAAAAAACCCACTATTCCACGTCTTATAACAAGCGATTTTTAGGTGCATATTAGTTCGTTTTACACTGAAAAACGGCCTTAGCAGCCGCAATACGCACAAATTTCGACTCATTTTTAAGTAATTGGGGCAGAAATTTTTCCAGCTCCGGCGTACATATTTCGCCTATCGCCAGGGCAGTAAGGACATTGGCCCGTTCGATTGCCTCTCGATCCAGACCGGTTGTGAGATTTTTTTCGAAAACACTGAGCACTTCCGTTTCACCGATTCTGTCCTGAAGCTTGCCAAGCTGCTCGGCTGCCGCCAGGCGGACTTCCAGTACAGTATCATCTAACTTGGTAACCAGGATATCTCTGGCTTTTGAAGTGCCAAGAAGCCCTATTGCTCTTATGCCCATAATTCTGTCATCCGCAAAAGCACTGTAAACTATTGCCCATAACTTTTGTAATACTTCATCATCTCCGAGCCTGGCCCTGGCCTCTAATATCTGGAACCTGACTTTATCAACGGAACTTTTATCTTCCTGTGCCGATTTGAGTAAATCCAATAAGCTTTTGTCACCTGTCTTGCCAAGCAGAAAAGCCGCGTTCGCCCTTACGGTTTGATCATTACTGTTTATTGCCTTGCGAACAACTTCGAAATACTCGGTCGAGCCAAGCCTCCCCATCGCATAAGAAGCTGCAATGATCACATTTACATCCTTATCTTTTAACAACCGGCTCACCGAATGTTTCGCCTGTGAGTATCGCATGTCACCAACAGCTAAAGCTGCTGCAAATCTAACAGGAGTAAATTCATCCTGAAGAAGCCATTGTACTTTAGGCATCAATTTGAATTGTCCTGTAGTAGCGATCACTTCGATTGCATTAACTCTGGCCACCGGATTCGTATCATCCAGAGCATTTTGTATAATCTGATAAGCTTCCGCTTGTGGTGAAGCTATACTGGTAACAGAGAAATCACCCAATGTTGATCGCGGGGAATCTTCACATCCGAATACAAAAATTGTCACGCAAATAAAGAACAAGGCATAAACGACAGGAGCAACTATTTTTTTATGATTCTGCTTTCTATCTTTTACGGATTTGCTTGCCATTTGGCCGTCCCTGATTAACAATTTTTTTCCTTAACAGTCTTCCCGAAAGCAATACTATTATGAGTATAATAACACAGACTTCACAAGAAAAATCCAGCCATCCGCCATATTTACTAAAAATTGTTGCCCTGCTGTCAATGGGTATTCTGTCAACAAACCATCCCGGCATACCCGTCCGCTCTATCGAATCCACAGGCAAATCACCCGCAATAAAACCGTTTCTTATACGTCCGGCACTGTCGATCAGGCAACTAATACCGGTATTGACGCTTCGCAGAACGGCAAGCCGGTTTTCGACAGCACGGAACGCACAAACCGCTGCATGTTGAGCAAGCTCCGCACTGGGCATGATTTGTTCTTCACTGAACCTGACGAACCAGCCATCGTTGCTTATATTAACCATAAAGTCGAGTCTCTTGCTGCCTTGCTCGTCCAAAGCAAACTTTCGGCTAATCTCAGGGACAGTGCCCTCATAACAAATCATCACGCCGAATTTGTAAACCGGAGCCTGGTCGTCTTCGGAACCGGTCATTTCAAAAATCGTGTATTCACTGCCGTAGTCGAGTGAATAATCAAAATTGTAAGGGATGAACTTAATCTCCATCAGCAGCTCATAAAACCAGGACAGAGATTTCCTTAACGGTAATACTTCCCCAAACGGCACAAGGTGTATTTTGTTGTATACTTCCTTCGCTTTGTCTCCGTTTCTCTTGTACAGAAAAGCCGAATTGAATCTCTGTATCATGCTGATTTTAAAATCTTCCTCTATTTTGGGTGTACCCCCGTACGCTCCGACGAGCACAAAAGCTGTATCTTTAGCATGCTCTCGAAGCGCGTTGTCAAACACATTCCAGGAATGAGAAGAATCCAGAAGGCCCAGCACATCAGGATTTAACGTCGCCTGCACCATCGTCTCGGGCCAGACTATTAGTTCAACTCCGGTCTGGGCTGCGACCTTGCTATTTTCCATCAGGCCGGTGAACAAATCGTCGCCGGACTCAAACGTCCTTTTTACCGATTGGGGCACGTTCGACTGAAGAGCCGCAGCCAGAGGCCCCTCTGTTACACATTCGGCCTCCTGGTCGATCCGCCACCAGCCGTATGAAAAGGCGCCGACCACCGCAGCACAAACTATAACTGTGCCGGCGAATTGAACCAGCGTCAGATTCTTCTTTTGGCTAACGGTCTCGATTAGCTCAGCCAGCAATCCGTTGACCATTGCTAATAAAAATGAGACACCACCGGCCCCGAAAATGTCGGCAATTTGAATCAGCGTGGTATTCCGGTACTGGCTGTGCGCCAAAAATCGCCAGAAAAAGCCGCCCAAAAAGAAGCCCTGCAATCGCTCGATGCCAACGATTAACACCGCCGCAGCCAAAAACAGCGGCACACCGTTTTTCCGGCAAAAACGCAGGCATATCGCCAGCACGGGCCACAGCAGCGCCGTGTACAAACAGAACACAAGCCAGCCGACAATCGTCACCGGGGCGACCCAGTACAGATTGCCGAGCCAGTAGCACAGCGAGATGACGTAGCCAAAAATAAATAATCGCTTAACTCGTGCTTTCGGCGAGCAGGCAATAATAAAAGGCACAAACGCCACCCACGCCAGCGGAGCCAGGTTCAAGGGCGCCTGAATCAGCGTAAGCATCACGGCAGTACCGATAAACGGTAAAATAACGAACAGATTTTTTTTCATTCGTATAGTATTCAAACGTTCAATCCTTCCAAAGCCGCCGCTACAACCTTCACGCTGTATTTCTTCTGGTTATTCATTCGCACCGCAAATTGATTTGCGAATAGCTTCAGCAACCCTTTGTCTGTAACAATTTCTTTCGGCGTTCTTCTTATGTCAATCGAAAGCCTCTTAATCTCATCCAGTTCAGTAATGTTTAAGAAAAGGTCTCTGGAACGCTGTTGTTTCAATTTAGCCATACGTTTGTTTGAATTTTCTACGTACTCTTCAGAGATTTCAATTCCGACATAGCTCCTTCCCAACTGACATGCTGCCGCTGCTGTCGTTCCAGAGCCACTGAAAGGATCAAGCACACAATCACACGGATTGGAACTCGCCGCTATGATTCTCTTCAGCAGGCTTTCCGGCATCTGGCAGGGATGCCAGCCGGCGCGTTCCTTAAATGTACCGCAGACCCGCGAGAATCCACTCCAGACGTCATCCGGCATCTTGCCAACGGGATTTGCCCGCTTGTCGTTATAAATAAGCTGCCTGTCCGAAGGAACACGTACCGCATGGTCATTGAAAGTGAAATTGGTTTCGTCGCTGACAAAGTAAAAAATATGCGTATGCGCCCGTGCGAATTTGTTCTTTGTCTGCTGGCCGAAGGTGTAATGCCAGATTATCCAGTTTCGCATAACCAGGCCAAGCTCGTCAGCGATGATTTTCACGTTGGCCGCGTAGTCGTCACCGATAGCTATGTAAAATGAGCCGTGCGGCTTGAGGACTTTTTGGCAGACGCTCATCCATTCTTTGGTCCAGGCAATGTAATTTTTCTTTTTGACCTTGTCGTAGTACTTGTCGTACTTATAACCGATATTAAACGGCGGGTCAGCAAAGATAAGGTCAGCAAAAGGCTGGTCGACCTTACCCAAAAATTCTATACAATCGCCGCAAATTATCTTGTTCATAAACTTCTGCATAGCGATATATTAGAGATTATCGCCGAGTTTGCAAGAGAGAATTGATTTCGTTAGCTGTAATGCTGAACAAAGCTTGGCCTTTAGCCCTTTTAGCTTCCTTGTCACAGCAGAATCCAGCCTGACTGCCGGAGTGGAAATACTCTTTTACTTTGCCTGCGGAACTGATAAAATCGACATACTCAAAAAAACGCAGAAAGTGAAGATTTTCATAAATCAGGAGATGAAAAGATATGAAATATAAGATAATCTATTTTATTCCAATTCTGGCATCTCTTTTATTACTGACGATATCACCTGCGATATATGCAGGAGAATTAGCAGGTCATAAATTCCTTATCACATCAGTTCGCACGGGAGAGACCGAAATCTTTCTGATGGACCCGGACACAGGCGACGCAACCAATCTGACCCGAAGCCCGGATTCCGAAGAGCGTTACCCCTGCTTCTCGCCTGACGGCGGGAAGGTTGCATTTACTTCTAACCGTGACGGCACTTATAACCTTTACGTTATGAACAACGACGGCACTAATGTTCGGCAGCTTACTCACGAAAAAGATCCGACCGTAACGTATATGCCAAGCTGGTCTGGCGAGCGAATAGTCTTCGGCTTCCACGGCGAGAAAGCCTGCATGGCCGGCATCTCTCCAAACGGTGAAAATTTCAAACTCTTCGGCGAAGGCCATGACCCCTGTATTTCGCCGGACGGAAAAACAATCGCCTTCACGGAAACAGACGGCAAAGGATGGTGTGTCTTTCTCTGCGACGCTGACGGCTCAAATCGCCGGCAGCTCACCTACGGCACAAACAAAATGGGCGCCGTCTATCCGAACTTCTCGCCGGACGGCAAAAAAATCGTCTACGCAAACCAGGTAGGCGATGCACTCGAACAATTTATCTGCGATGTGGATGGAAGTAACGTGCGGCAATTGACACATCTGGGCATGATAACCTGCCCCGCGGCTTGGTCGCCCGACAGCAAGTGGATTTCCATGCGAGTCACCGACAACGCATTCTGGCGGGACAAAGAGCTGATGGAAAAGACATACAGGGAAAAACGCGGCGACAAACGCCCCGTGTGGGTCATCAGGCCTGATGGCTCAGACCCTCATATAGTCGAAGCACTGCGCTACCAGTGCGCGATAGACGGCAGCCGGGCAGCATGGAAACCTAAATAATTGCTGAAAATGTTAAAAGAGGGATCCAATAATAGGGGCTACGACATTCCATTCATTAACAGTAATCCTGAAAAGGAGCATAAATGAAACCTTCAGAAAGAGTAATAATGTACACGCCAAGAGCCGTTATGGCTGGAAGTAAACTAATCATTATGAGTCTGATAGTGTTAGCGGTGCTTGTTTGCGATTCAACTCGCTCAGCAGATACGGATGTGAAGTTCGAGCAGCCCGTTAAAAGTGCCGATTGTTATGACTATGTCGAAGTCACTGCCAAAATGGACAAACCACCGGCAGTAAATCCATTTATCCAGATGCAGCTCACTGGAGAATTCGGCTTGGCCGGACAACCTGCCAGCAAGGTCGAGGGCTTCTGTGATTCCGAGGACGGGAGCTTTTATCGCATCCGTTTCATGCCGACCGAGCCGGGCAGATACGAATATACGATCCGCCTCCAAGGCAATGGTTCGGATGAAAGAACAACCGGCTATTTCGAAGCACAAAAGAGCAGCAGCAAGGGCATTGTTCGTGTCGATCCCGAGTATCCATGGCATTTCATCTGGGACGGTACGGGCGAGCATTTCTTCTGGAACTCGACGACGACATACTGGCTGCTGGGCTGGCAAGATGAATCCGTTATCCGCGAATCTCTGGCTCGCCTGGCAAGGCTGAAGATCAACCGCATACGTGTTGCCCTGAACGGCAGAACCAGCGACGGCATGCGATGGAAAGAGCCTCTGGCCATACCCAGCGACAAGTTTCAATATCGTCTGGAACCGTGGCCCGCAGCCAAGTCTGCCGATGTCGAAAATCCCGGGTACGATGTCACACGCTTCAACCTTGACCACTTTCGCAAGGCTGAGCGTATGCTGCGACACGCACGCAAACTGAACATTGTTGCCTCGCTTATCTTTCACCTCGACGGCCGGGACAAGGGCGTGGATCCCTTCGGCAAGGCCGGAATGGGTGGCGAGGGCGAACAGCGTTACTACCGTTATTGCATAGCACGTTTTGGCGCATTCTCTAATATCATGTGGGACGTCACAAACGAATGGCACCTGTTCCGTGATGAGGCATGGGTGAACAAAATGGGAGCCTTAATCAAGCAGTGCGATCCTTACGAACACACAACCAGTGTCCACGGGACTGGACATTTTCCATTTCAAAAGTCACCCTGGTGCGATTACGCCATGTTCCAGTGCTGGGACGAACATGGAAGTTATGAATTCATGCTTAAAAACCGCCGTCAGCAGGCACAGACGGGCCGGAAAATGCCTCAGGTCAACGAAGAATACGGTTATGAAGATCACTATCCCTTCCCCTGGGGCGAGAAACGCAAATGGCCGTTGCGTATAGCCGAATCCCGGCGTAAGCTGGCATGGGAAATAACTATGGCCGGATGCTACCAAACGACCGGCGAGCGTGCAAATGTGCTGGGCTATGGCGGCTGGATAACCGGCAGGGGAAACAACGAGATGATTATGCTCGAAGGCTATGCCCGTATGAAAGAATTCTTCGAAAAGCTACCCTGGTGGCGTCTGGAACCTCGCCCTGACCTGGTTACAGATTCTGCTTTGTGTCTTGCAGAAGTGGGAGAGCTTTACGTAGTCTATCTGCCTGAAGGATTAAAGACGACTATCAAACTTGAAGACCGTCCTTACAGCGTGACTCGATACAATCCACGTAACGGCTCTATTCAGAAACTTCAAGATACAGTCAAGGGAAGCTGGACATGCCCTCTTATGCCTGATACGGAGGATTGGGTACTGCTGCTGAAATCCATATAACCAGGCCCTATGTGAGTGAATGTAGCCTAAAACCAGAAATGACTTGCCGGCAGATTTATTTGACTAAAGAAATGACAGTCCTTATTTTCCCGGCGTTTCTTCGAATTTTACCGACCAGCTCCACACGAACTTCTATAGGTTCGTCCAGACAACCCTCCCTTATCCGGCTTTTAATGGATTCGATAATGTCATCCCTAAAGCCCTGATTTTTCACAGCCTGCACCTTTATCAAATCCCTCCGGACCTGGACTGTAAGGTATTCCTTGATCCCTTCTACAGAATCCAGCAGGTTGATCTTTCTGGGCGAAATCGTCTTTCCACTGGGCAGCTTGATATAATCATCTTCTCTGCCCTGTATCGAATCGATCAACGGCAAAGATCTGCCGCAACTGCATTTTTCCTCTTTCAATTTGGCAAGCTCACCAATTTTGTACCTGATCAGAGGAAACGCATAATTGTAGAGCCCTGTCACAACAACGTATCCATCTCCCGTCCTGACCGGATTATTCTGGGCATCAAGGAATTCAATCACATGAACATCAGTATCGAGATGGTAGCCTTCATGTTTCTCACACTCCCAGGCCAGTCTGTGAAATTCCACGGACCCATACACATCTCTGACGTCACAGTTAAAGAAACTGACAATATTTCTTCTCCAGGCCGGCAGCAGCAATTCGGCAATTGTGAATATCACTTTGGGCTTGAATTGAAGATTTCTTTTGTTGCAGGTCTGCGTGATAAGGTTCAAGACAGATGGATAGCACTCAATTATATCCGGCTTAATATGATTCATTCGCTCAAACAGTTCTGTCTGGTCATCAAGGATTGAAAGCTTATACCTTCTGAAAAAGCCAAGTTTCTGGACTGGCAGTTTGCGATAATTAACATTTTTGGGAGAAGTGATTTCTGCAACAATATCTCCTGGGCCAAGCCCGTTTTCTGTGTAAGATCGATATCTCAAAGCCCTATTATAAGATTGCGAAACTTTATCGCCGAATATTCTCAAAGGCACACCTGTGGAGCCGGAGGTGGCGTTTACACTCAGTTTTTGTTTGTCGGATTTTTTTGATATTATTGAATCGAAATTCTTCTGAACATCGCTTTTTTCCAGGATCGGGATTCTTCTTAAGTCCTCGGTACTCTTGACATGATTCGGATCAAAGTCGTGCTCGTCAAACAATCGCCGATAATAATCTGTATTTTTATATGCGTGGACCAGAAGTTTCCTGAGCTTTTTTAGCTGCATAGCCTCCAGCACAAGTGGATCCTTGTGTACGTTCCTTCTTAGCTCATAAAAGATACGAAGCGATCTGAGCATTTCCCTACCTCTGGACCTTCATAATCTTATTGTGCCTCTCTAAGCTAAAACTTATTAAACACGCCGGACATGCTTATATTATGCACCCCCACTTTTCCAATTACAACTATTTTACCAATAAACGAGCGTAAAGTCAAGCTTTTTCCGACCAAAAGGAGCTTTGTTTGGCTTTGAATTGGCTTTGTTTTTTTATGCCCTACTGGGCGACGTATAGTCATAATATCCTATTTAAAAAGAGCTTACGCCGATTTGCCCGACATCAAATTGGCTTTGTTTTTTCAAATACACTCTGTAAAACATGCTATCAGAGCTTTCATTCCATTCTTATCGGTCTTGTTTCGGATTTCCCATTTTCATGCTGGTAGAGTTTACCCCCGCCAATGCAGTGGGGCTTGGGTTTTCCAACAAAGGCAGACAAATTGACTTTATTTGGCTTTGAATTGGGTTTGTTTTTTTGTGCCCGGCAAAGCAGGATTTTGTCATAATCTCCTTTCAAATAAAAGCTTGCGCCGATTTACTCCGCTGGCAAATTGGCTTTGTTTTTTCAAACATGCTTATTCCCAATAAGCATATCCTATGCAAAGCCTGCACTGAGCAAAACCGAAGTGTCGAATGCATCGTAAATAATAATGTTTTCCCATTTTCAATTCTCAATCCATCATATACAAACGAGCCAATTGTTTTATATATACTATACGACAGAAAAATATAAATATCAGGTGAAATTTTAAATAATTTCCAGATTTTTCAAACATATTAGCTTCTCAACTTAATCCAATGGATGTACAGTTGGACTGGAAATTTCGGGCTTTGAGGCCATTTAGAGCGAAAAAATTGCATGCACACAGGTTCGAAATTGAATTTGGTCATGATGGAAAGGCATATATACAATTAGAATTGAGGTAAAATATAAACGGGCATATCTACTTGTAGTTTAGTTCAGAGATTTATAATCCTATATTTTTGTATTTAGCATAAAAAACAAGGCTGGGCGTTAACCAAATCACGCCCAGCCTTCATTCTCAGCAATAGTTTAGAGTCTACTTCCTGCCTCACACAGCACCATCGAATAAATATCTATTGCATCCATATCTCTGCCCTATTCAACAGCGGCAGGAACAGGTGGCAGCAGCGGAGTAACATAGGTGAAATACATTGCCCAATTATCGCCTGGGAACTCAAATTGATAATAATCGCCATCGTTAGGCTCAGGCCCGGGTTCATTGTCGGATGGATCAAACACACCCGCCCAGACAGTATCATCGCCGCCGCAGCAGGGAGCTGGTATTGTGATTATTATGGGTTGGAAGTACCATAATCCCGTAACCTCATCACCAGTTATAGGATCAATCTGCGGGTCATCCTCCGGTATTACAACATAGGGCTGTAGGATGATAGCCACAATATCACCACAGTTGGGCACATAGCCCACTCCATTTTCTATGGCTGCTGCAATGATTTCATCTACCCGGCACTGAGACCACGATCCTAAACCTGTTATGGTAGTTGAGTCGCCAGCCACCAATTCCCAGATGACCCGCTGAATGTCTCCGTAGGTATAGGTTCCACCACAGGCCGGAGAAACATCGCCGACTTCCATATCCGGATTATTCAGAATCCAGTTGACCAAATCCATATTACTATACCCGCCCTCGTAGCTCGACAATACCAATGCCTGTAGCGGCGTCCCACGAGGATAGTCAGGTACCAGGCGAATACTTCTATCCGTAGCGATACACCAGGCATCGTACAAGCCGTCAAGTGTCGTGCCACCACTGACTAAAGCATCGAAGTAACTATCCGAACCTGCTCCTGCAAATGTAACACTCACGGTCACTTCATCCGGGAGATCCAGCACAAGCTCATCACAGTCATCGGGATATTTAACGACTCCGTGAGCTGCGATATAAAGTGTTGGCGCCGACGTCCAATTATGGCCCGGACTGAGCAACTTACCATTCTTCGGATGATAGACAGTGTCAGCTTGTAGTGGTATTGTGTAAGTCCACTCTGTTACAGGGCCATGCGGATCAGAGTACTGGAATCCACCGGGATTCGGATTACCATTATTCTGAGGAATCTCATCAGGTGAGGTAGCTATGTGCAGGTGCGTCTCGGTTAATACCACATCGCCTGTAACGGTATATTTCACAACGATATACCCGTTTTCCTGCGATACCGTAACATTTCCAACTACATTCGCCCCGTTCTTCGGATTGCCTGCAATTAGGTCTGCCCCCAGAGTTGTTCCTGCCATAAATATGGCAACAAGTGCTGCAACTGTTAATACTAACTTTTTCATTTTCTTTCTCCTTAAATCTTTTTGAATTCCTTTTCCTGCTGAGAACCATGAACATCTGATAATATGTTCTATTGCCGGTCCTCTGATACAAATTACATCTACTACATAATGTTAAGTTATTGCTGCTAACCTCCTTCCTCCCACCCGGATGCTTTTGTGGAATATATGCCGGGTATGCGCCCCGGAGTTTGTGCAGGAAAACTCACTTGTCTAGGGCAATATAGCCGGAAGAAATTTGTGAAGATAAAGCCAAATATTGATAATATTGGCTTGTTAACCCACTCATCCAAGAATTTGATGTCCACTTTTCCTTTCTCCTCTGCATTTGCTCTGTAATGGCAAAATGCTGCTCATCGTGGAATTCTCTGAATCGGCATGCTTAAATGTTCGGTACGATGCCTATCCCAGTTTTAGCAGCCTAAAACATGAAAATCAGTGTGCAAAATCATACATAAGCGGCATGAGCTTTTAGACCACTCTTCCACGAATATGCGAATTCTACACAATCGATAAACAACATGTCAATTGTGGTGACTACTTATTTTAAAACTTTTTGAAGATTTTTTCTGTTGATTTTACACAGATGTTCAAATTTAGATAGCGACTCATAAAAATTCGGTGTATTGTCAAAATGGAATCAAGAAGCCCGGAGTGCCCCATTGAGCATAAAAAACAAGGCTGGGTGCTGTTTGCACCCAGCCTTTTTGTTCTATATCCAGAAGCAGGCTATTGCCCACTTCTAATTCAACTATACATATGTTCCTATTACTTCTTGCCTCTAGCGGCTGCTGGAGGAGCAATTACCGCTTCCTCAGGAACGGAGAAATACATCGACCAATCTTTACCCGGGAATTCATATCTGTAGCCATCGTTGTCTTCATCGGGCCAATTAGGTGACGGATCCATAGGTGTTCCCGCCCATGCTGTCTCATCGCAGAAGCAGCAAGGCGCCGGAATCTTGATGACTATTGGCTGGACATAAACCAATATTGGGACTGTATCAGGTGGAAAATTATCGTATATCGGATCCCCGGTTGTTCCATCCACTAATACCACATCCGGAATCCCATCGGCAGGAACAGTCGTGTCTATCATGTAGACATAGGGAAGGAGAATTACACCGAAATACTCACCACAGATGGGCTCAAAGCCTTCACCTTCAGCCTCGGCAGCCGCAATAATCTCTTCGACGCGGCATGGAGACCAATCACCCAAACCGGAGTCATCCACGGTGTCATCAACCAATAACCAAATTGCCTTCTGGATGTCTCCCATAGTGTAGGCGCCATCGCAACCTGAAGGATCGCCAACGTTGATGTTGTCGAGAATCCAGACGACCAAATCAAAGTTGTCGCAGTATTCGATCAGAGGATTATCTGGCGGATCTAACCACGGCACATCATCGCACTGGCAGTATACAAGTGCCTGTAACGGTATCCCACGCCCGAGGCCCTGAGGGCGAATGCTGCGGTCCGTATCTACACAATAAGCATCGTAGTCCCCGTCAAGAACTGTTCCGCCGAAGACCGTAGCGAGAAAGTAGCTTTCTGTGCGGTTAGGAGTAAAATCACCAGCCCACAGTACGCTAAGTCCCACTTCTGTCGGCAAATCAAGTTCTTCACATACAGCAGAATCACATGGACAGAGAGTCCCAACGACCGCATGTGCCGCAACGTAGAATAACTCCGGTACAATACCATCAGGAGGGAAAACCTCATCTAATGGGATTGTGTGAACAACTACCTGCATATTATCTGCTACATCATGGGAAGTGCTGTAAGCAAAAAGACCCGGAACTGCTCCACCCTTCGATGTTGGGAAATCTCCTGGATCCGTAGCAATTTCCAGATGCGTCTCGGTAATTATCCAATCAAGGTCCGTAATCGTGTAAGTTACAACGAGATTGTCACCAACAACCTCAACATCAACGGTTCCTACAACGTTTGCGCCGTTCTTCGGATTGCCGGCGATCATGTCTGCCCCCATGGTTATACCTGCCGTTAGGGCAAGTACCGTAACTGCTAAAATTATCTTTTTCATTGTTCTCTCCTTTAATACGACTTCAATTCTATGATGCAGACACAACGCTGCATAATACCTTTAATACTCAATCCCTTGTCACGAGTTCAATCCCTTAGGGTCACTTTTTAAGGGAACTCCATAGGCAAATCCTCCCTTTCTTCCTTTACTATATTATAATAGCGCATATAGTTATTTCTCTGTAGTTAAAATCTCCAGATAAAACAACCGAACTATTTCAATCACCTTTCTCAAATTTAATAGTATTAGAATACATTATTAAGAACAAGTTGTCAACAAAAATTTCCATTAAAATTGAATTTTCAATATTATTCTGCCATACGTCCGAAAAAGTCATTTGGGTCGATAAATTTTTCGAAAATCTTTTCCAAATATATTCTTGATTTTAGGGCAATTTGCCTATCGAAACATGCTTTTTCAACTCATCCAGCAACTCCCTGCATCAGCCGTAGACAACAAAACATTTAAAGATGAGAAGAAAAAAACAAAAAAGCAGGCAAATGGCATATCATGAAAGAACAAGATAATCAATGCCTAAGTATCCAGTAAATATCAAGTTACCTGCCAAAGGCACCCGATAAAGGAAAAATGGGAGGGTCTGAACGACCGACCCTCCCAAACCGGCGTCGTTGAGGAATAAGGCAGAACTCGGCTGAACTTCGCAAAAGAACCGAGCCGCCAAACGGTGCCGGTTTTATTCTTGACCTTAAAGCAATACCCTTATAATCGTTATAATCCATACAACCGTTACACATGGTATAAATAGCTTTCATCACGTCACTTATAAGAGGGGAGAAATTATTTATTTAAATCACGCTACAAAATGAAATATTTTTACAGTTCATTTATCAGTTCAGGAACAATTTCTAATCCACAACTGCTCACAGATTACTAAATATGCTTTCTGCCGAACGCACTTCTATTCCACAGGAGAATTCCGGAAGATCAATGTTTTGTATTTCCTCATTAGTTTGACCAAATTGAAAAATGACTAATTTAGACAAACCATTCAAATAGGAATTTTTATAAATCCTTGTGAAATCGTTCCTGGAAAGAGATTGATCACTTCCAACAAATATTGCAGCATTAAGCTCCGCTCTATCCTCATATGTGAAAGGATTATTCAGAAAGAAACCTTTCAATCCTTCTGTCATTGATAGTGGTTTGAAGAGAAAAATAATTTTCTTTTCCCTGGATATCCTTTGATTCCATTTTCTTTTAAATCGCAGTACACCATCTTTCAAAAACGGTCGTGACGCTCCGAAATCTATCTTCGTCACACCCTTTTCAGACAAGTATTGGACCGAGAAATAGAAAAGAGCCCCTATGGCACCATCTCTAACATAATCCACGTTGCCGTCTTTGACACCAAGAAACCATAATCTCGCCCATTCTCTACGATAACTGAGCATGACTCCCGCCCTGTATTCATCTCCCTGCTTGATTAGAAGTAAATCATTGAGCATACCCGATTTTGTAAATTTGCTTTTTACATGCTCAAAGCTCATTTCTACAGCACTATTACCGTGAGCTTTGGTGATATAAGGTTTATACATATTGCAATAGAAATCATGAAGCCGGGACAAATTCCTTGTCACTTCGAACTGGAATTCATTTCTCTTTATTTTACTCAAATCTGATTTTAAGCTGGTATTTCTATGCTTGAACAGCGAAGGATTGTCAACCGAGATATCTATCCCTCCAGTTACCCAACTCGGGACATAGAAGCACTTCTTTTTTCCTAAAAACGTGCGAAACAAGCGAGGAACCTCAACAATCATTAACGAACAATCATCACTATCCCCTTTTGCTATTTCGTGGAGTTTCCACAACCACGCTTTACCCATATATTTTTCTTCAAACGTGCCATCGAAAGCCAACTTAACCAGATAATTCTTATCCTTCTCCCTCCCGGCATAAATGATAGCAAGGTTCTGCCTGCTGGAAATCTCATCTCCCGTTATAATCCACACATTCGGCTTGAGAATATTGAAGAGCGTACACATTCTTCTAAAAGGAGAGAAAATCCATCGAAAACAGTTAAGAATATTGTGATAGGACCTATCTCTCATCAAAATCAATTTCTTAATGCCGGACCTTTTAATGTGTTGTGAATCAATCATTTAAACTCGGTATCGAAGAGGCTCTTTGGGAATAGCAATGAGTCGACTTCTTGGTCGCATACACTCAACTCCTATACACGATTGAGAGTCGGTCTTTAATAACGTGGTCCTCTTAGACTTTGTCCAAAAGAATTCTAACAATACGCTCCGCCGCACGTCCATCCCAGAGAGGTGGAATTTGCGATTCACGCAGGCCTTCATCCCGCACCTGCGTATAAGCTTCAATAATCTTTTCTGTCTTCGTACCGACAACGCGATTGGAGCCAACTTCCACGGTGATTGGGCGTTCGGTGTTTTCACGCAAGGTTAAGCATGGAATTTCGAGAATAGTGGTTTCTTCCTGAATGCCGCCCGAATCGGTAAGCACAATTTTTGCTGATGACATAAGCCTTAAGAAATCAAGATATCCCAACGGATCCAACAGCCGAAGTCCCGTCATAGCATCAATCATGTTTCCTAAAGACATCGAGTACAAATTCCTGCGTGTTCGCGGGTGAACAGGAAAAATGACAGGCATGTCGTTCTGAATAATCTCAAGGCTATCAAGTATCCTTTTAAAAACAATCACATCATCAACGTTCGATGGGCGATGCAGAGTAATAACAGCAAAGTCATTGCCGTTAAGGTTGAACTGATTCAAAATATTGGAATCATCGGCTTTGACTTTGTTTTTAAGCAGCGTATCAATCATTACGTTGCCCACGAGGAATATCTTCTCTTGGGGAATGCCTTCGCGAAGCAAATTATCGACGCCGCTTTGCTCTGTGCAAAAAAGCAAATCGCTGATAGAATCTGTCAGGACACGATTGACTTCTTCCGGCATCGAACGGTCGAAACTTCGCAAGCCTGCTTCCACATGAGCAAGTTTTACTCCCAATTTCACAGCCACAAGACCGCAGGCAATGGTGCTATTGACATCCCCAACAACAAGAACGACATCAGGCTTATGCTCCAGCACAACATTTTCAAAACGCTTCATAATCTCGGCAGTCTGGACTGCGTGGGAAGCGGAACCCACCTCAAGGTTAATGTCCGGCTCAGGGATTTCGAGCTGCCGGAAGAACAAGTCGCTCATTTTCTCATCATAGTGCTGGCCGGTATGTACGAGTTTCCAGTGTACACTTTTACTGTGGCTGCCCAGTTCACTCGCGAGGGAGGCGATCTTTATAAAATTTGGTCTGGCACCTGCTACTGCTATCAGTTTCATCTTTGCTTATAAAATATAATGTCGCCAAAAAAGTTTAGGCCGTATCGTGCAATATTTCGCGCTCTGCTTCTATCATAGAAACTTCTGTAAAACCATTCCATACCAATCTTTTGGAATATTACAGGCGTCCTATTTTTTATTCCTGCCCATATATCAAAAGCACCACCAACAGGCAGATAGAGCTTGGCAGTGGTTTTTGCGAAATAATCCCGGATGAAATACTCTTTTTGAGGCATCCCCAATCCAAGAAGCAAGATATCAGCCTTGGAACTGTTTATTTTATCAATTATCCCATCAATGTCGCCGGGCTTAAAATATCCATGTTCATAACCTACTATATCGGGCTCGTTGAACCTTTCACGTACTTGTTTGATTGCCCGTTCAAGATTTTCAGGCGATGCACCGAGGAAAAATAATTTCCACATGTGCTTTTTTGATCTCGAAAGAATAGTTTCAGCAAGATCAATCCCGGTTACCCGATGGACATCCCCATAACCGGCACGACGGCTCAGCCACATAATAGGAATCCCGTCCGCTATAACCAAATCCGAGTCGCTTATCACATCCCTAAGCTTCGTGTCCTTCTTTGACAAAACATACTTGGTTACATTCAGCGGAACGCAGTAGATACGCTTATCTTCAGCAATACACTCCTCAATATAGGAAAGGATATCGTCCTGCGTACCTGTGCTGATTTTTAGATGGGCAAGTGGTCGATTAAAAGTCATTTCTCAATAAGATAATCTTCAAGCTGCAAGGCATCCAGGTCCGAATTCAAGAAAGTGTAAATCGCATCTTCCGGAGAGCATACAATTGGATCACCGTGCAGATTAAAGGATGTGTTCAGAACACCTCCAACGCCCGTGATACGCTCAAAGAATGACACGAGTTCATAAAATGATGAGTGGTTCTCAGGATCCAGCACCTGAATCCTTGAAGTCTTGTCGAAAGGATGAAGTCCAGCCGGAATGTCATCCCAGGCCTGCGGTTTGGTTTCCGGAGCAACCGTCATAAAGGGACATCTGAAATCTTCCCTCAAACAAACATAACGGTCTCTATATTCCTGCAAAATAGCCGGGGCAAACGGCATCCAGAAATCTCTCATCTTAATGGCCTTATTGATTTTGTGAATTGTTTTCTGGTTCCTTGGGTCAGCGACAATCGACCTGTTGCCAAGGGCCCTCGCACCCCACTCCATCCGTCCGGTGAAACGGCCGGCAATCTTTCCCTGCGCTATTCTTTCAGCAACGATGCTGTTGATATTCTCATGACGTTTAATCTTCAATCCTAAACCATCAAGCTCTTTGCTTATAGCCTTTTGTATTGCATCGCGACTGTAAGAAGGGCCCCAGTACAACATGCCAAGAGGTTTTATCTGCTCATAAGAAAACCCCATTTTCAGAGCTGCTAATATAGCACTGCCTATCGGATTAGACTCATCTCCACAGCCCGGGAGAATAAACAACGAGCTTACTTCCGGAAGCTTTGATATCAGATAGTTCAGCTTGACATTCATAAATCCGCCGCCTGATAGAGACAGGTTTCCTATCTTTGTATTCTCAATCGCATTTTTGACCCATTGAAGCACCACTTCCTCAAACAGCGTTTGTGCAGAACTCGCTATACAATCAAATCTTTTTCCAATCAGATCTTTTCTGAGCGCTTTGTCAAACTGCCATTTCCATAATCCCGATGTGTTCGCAATCAGCAACGGATTATTTTCATCTACTCTGAAATATCGTCTGAAGCTTTCGAGAATATCCGCCCTTCCGTTCTGTGAAGCATATGGCGCAAGTCCCATGACCTTATATTCATGTGACATGGGTTTCATCCCGAGAAACTGCGTGACTCTCGTATAGAAATCACAAATAGAGTTGTAATTAAATACCTCTGCAATTCGTTCTATTCCACCGTTTGTCCCGATATTCATCGTTGCACAAACACCATCTCCGGAACCATCGAGTGTGATCACAAGATTTTTCTTGTCCCTGTACCAACCGGTATAATAGGCGGTTGCAGAATGCAACGAGTGATGCTCAAAGAAAAAGATGTTCTTACTTGTAATACCGATCCTTGACAAACAATCGACGATATTGCTCTTTCTTGATCTGAACAGTATCTTGCCTATTTCATTCACAATTTTAATATTACGAGGACTTTGCAATAAACTCCCAGGAAGAGTCTTAGCCACATACGAAAACAGCCTTTTATGCAGATGAGGGCTATGGTAATGTTCCTCTCCAATCTGGGGCATAAGGGAACATATTCCCACAGCATCAATCTCCTCCGGACTTTTCCCTGTAATTTCCAGGCATTTTAAAATGGCAGCCTCAGGAAATCCGGTCCATTCCTTAATTCGATTTAACCTCTCCTCTGAAATACAGGCAATAACTTCACCATCCTCAAATAAACACGCAGTGGCAGTATGCCCGTCATGAACGCCAAGAGTAAGCATGATAATTTCTAATCCTAAACAGCAGTTACTTCGTTATTTGATCAACTTGCAGCCCCCTCGCTTATAAGTGAGGACGCTTCAATATTGATAATTCCTATATCGTCTTGTCCCATACGTTACTTTATATATAAATACGCGCCGGATTACTGGACTCCCGATAAAACAGCATTTTCCAATATACATAATCAGCACGGATTTAATAAAACCAACGAGTTAAAATCACTCTACGAGAAACAATAAAACATTGTTCGCCAAATTGAAAACTTCTACGATAGGTTCTGTCAAAACGATACTCTCCCGAAAATCGAGTCATCTCAGACATATACCGGAAAATCTAACCGCATTCCCGAGTTTTCTCCGAGATTGACACTGCACTATCGATCCGATGTTGGAGTTGAGTATTGGAATTATTGAAGCAATATTCCGCCAGCGCTCTTAAGCCCCAGGCTTGTGACCATCTGATGTAGGGTATCTTATTCGTAAAATGCGGCGTTTTGCGGAAATAGAAATAACCGCTTTTATCCCACATATTAGTAATCATCCAGTCAATTACCTTCTCTGTTAGATCAATATATTCCTCTCCTTCGCCGGAGAAAAAATAAACAGCTTCGGCAGGCGAATGAATGTCTACAGGATAGACCTTGTTATCGTAATACTTCGGTGTACCATCTCCTAAGAAAAAATTGTTCGCGTAGTAATTTACACCTTGTTCGTATTGTTCCTTCCATTCAGTAGCTTCGCCGAGATGCAGAAAATGTCTTATTGATTCCAAAATATAACCGGTATGAAAAGAGTCGACCCATTGTTGAAGACCAGTCTCAGCAAATCCCCAGGCCCCATTATCCCGTTGGTGCTTAAAACAATATCCGAGGCTATCCAAAGCAGTCTGTCTCAGTTCTTTAGTCCCGGTCAATTTGTAAAGGCGAATCAGCAATGAAGCACCAAGTACATTTGCATTATGTACATAGTCGTGGTCAATCGGGGTATAGCTAAAACAGAATACATCTCCCTCTTTCTTTCGATTAAGGTCTTTTACAATGAAATCTTCGATCCCAAGTGCCATTTCAAGAGAATTCTCTTTTCCAGTTATCTCATATGCGTCCAATAGAGCATGACCGATAAAAGATGTATTTACAACCGTCGGTGTAAACTTTGGTCTATAAACAAGTCGTGATTGCCAGTCGAAGTTGTAACCCCAGGCGTTTCCCGAGTATCCTGCAGATCTATATCTTTCCAAAAGAGAAAGCAGATAATCGATATTCTCCAAGTATTCCGATTTTCTCTCGACAGCGTAAAGTTTAGCATAGGCACCCAAAAAAAGACCGAGCCCTTTTTGATTGTGGCCTTTTGTTACTCCAAGCATACCTCTTAGGTTAACCGGAAATCGCCTGAGCGCCTGTGTAAATACGATCCTGGCCCACTTGCTCTTTTTGCTAAGCATCCTCAGAAGCGTACTATTCATAGCATCGTAAGGATCATAGCCGGCATAGTCATTGGACTCAATGTAAGAGAGTAATTGGCGGATATATTGTTGTGTGTCCATCGTTGTTGTTTATAGCTGTATCGAAACAGCTTGACGACTTTGCAGTGATTCGATAATACCGAATGTTGCCCTGGTGACAGCAAATATCTCGTCTGCCCCGATCAATGAATCTCCACCATTCTTAATTCGATTGATAAAAGCCTTTACCATGCCCGTCTGGCCTTTGTTCTGGTTCAGGAGCTTTTTTCGTTCCTGCTTACTGCTGCCGTAAATGTCCAGTTGCTTGAAATCCCGGATAATACCGATTAACCCTGATTGATAGACTTCTATATACTCTTTGGGAACTCTCTTTGAGCCATTGGCAAAATAACAGATTGTTCCAACCGATTCATTCTCAAACTCTAAATTGACTGCTAAAGTATCATTTAGATGCCCTGGGTCCGGCAACACCGAAGCATATACCCGAACCGGCAAAGAACCACACATAAATGTAAGAAAATCAACGAAATGACATACTTCACCAATAATCCGACCACCTCCAATAGTCGGATTCTGTATCCATGTATCAGCCGGAATTGATCCGGCATTGATTCGATAAATCATCGACATTGGGCTTCCAGTTAACCGCTCTTTTAGTATCACGGCATGTGGTGCGAATCGTCGGTTAAATCCGACCATTAACTGCCCGGTTTCACCGATGTGTTTTGCACGATAGATCTGTTCAATTTCCGCTAATTCTTCTGCATTTAAGCAAAGCGGCTTTTCCACAAACACGTTTTTCTGTGCTCGCAGGGACTTCAATACGTATTCTGCATGTGAATCGTGCCGTGTCGCGATGAAAACAGTATTGATGTCCTCGTTATCCAAAATATCTTTTACATCAGATGTGCAAAACTCAAAGCCATACCGTTCAGCCACCCGTTTCGATGTGGCTCCTGAACTGTCTATTACAGCTTTACACAATATATCACTATCCTTACGTGGAATATTCGGCAGCAAGTTGCCCTGTGCATAACTGCCTGCACCAATAAAGGCGAGTCCTACTTTCCCTGCAGGCTTATGTTCGCTCACCTCAACTCGAGCCTGACGCAGTGGGCTATCGATATCGTACTTCAGCACAACACCCAGAAATGGCTCTGAGTGGTTGACTATCATGTCGTAAGCTTTTGGAGCGTCATCAAGAGAAAATTCATGGGTGGTTAGGTAATCTATATCTATTCGTTCCCCATGCAAAAGTTCCTGGAAAGCCTGCATGTTGCGTTTTTCTGTCCAGCGAACAAAAGCTGCCGGATAGTCTATACCTTTTTCCTCGTAGTTGATGTCGTATCTACCGGGACCATAGGAGCAGGACATCCTCAGTTCCAGTTCCTTCTTGTAATAATATGGATCGCGGTCAAATCCGGTCGGTGCAGCACCAACGATAACTACACGGCCCTTCTTACGCGCAATCTCACCGGCAAAGTTAATAGGATCCAGGCTCCGGGTTCCTGCCGTGATTATTACAGCATCAACTCCGAGCCCATCCGTAAGAGCCTCAATCTGCTCGGCGATTCCAGCATCTGAGCGAGTCCATGTACGGTCGGCGCAGTGTTTTTTTGCTATTTCAACGACATGTGAATCGACATCAATACCATAAGCTGCAACTCCGCTGGCTCGCAGCATCAGACAAGTAAGTTGGCCTAACAGCCCAAGCCCAATTACCGCACAGCTCTCACCCAGCCGCAGATCAGCCTGACGGATTCCCTGCAAGGCTATGGCACCAAGTGTATTATAACAAGCCCTTCTCAGATTTGCATCCGGCGGCAGTTTTACACTAAGGTTGACCGGCACACATACCATCTCCGCATGGTTACCGGCGCATGCAATTTTGTCACCAACAGCATACCCTTTTACACCAGCTCCAACCTCAATAACTTCACCGGCACAACTATAGCCCAGTGGCGAATAAGCATCCAGCTTTTTCATTACCGTCCGATAGGTCTGAACAGGGCCCTGCTGCTTCAATACATCGATAACCTGCTTGGCCTGCTGTGGCCGTTCTTTGGCCTTGCCGATCAGACTTTTACGTGCCGTCTTAACCGTTGAGCCTTCTGTTCCTGCGCTTATGACGGAATAATGGTTCCGTACTAAAAGCATCCCAGCGGATAACACCGGCAGAGAGAATTCTTGTATAGTTATATCACCAGTCTTTAATTTTTGTGCGATTTGTTTCATTCTTTCATTGACCATACGAATTGATAAAAACCGATATATCTCGCTAAGAAAAGCTCCAAAGCAGGATATTTGCTTCCTATTGGGAAATGAGCCTTTCTCATCTTTTTAACTTTAAATCCAGCATTTTCCAATAAGCTTATTATTTCTGATTTATAGTAAACGTTAGCTATCTCACATTCTGGTCCGTCAGTGCAGTGGTGATGCCAATTACGCCAAGAAAAATATGCCCAACCAAATTTATATAAGTTCTTGATATGACTATTCCAAGGATCAGTAATCTTCAAATCAAATTTGTATTTGATAAGCTCAAATAAAAATCGAAGCCTAAAATAAAACTGAACTCGAAGCCAATAATTAAATGAGTTTTTGCTATATAGCATCAAAATAACCTCCCCGTTTCTCCTTAACACGCGAAAGATTTCTGTGAGAGCTTTCATAATACTGGGTGTATGATGAAGAACCCCATGTGAGTACACAATATCAAAACTGTTATCCTCAAAAGGCAGTGATTCAGCATTACCCTTAAGAATTTTCCAATTTAAAGAAAGGAGTCGAAAATGACGCTTGGTTGCATTAACTGCTGAATCAGTTAAGTCAATTCCCGTATAAGACCTTGCATAAGCCGCCCACCTTGCACCATCTGCTCCAATACCTAAACCAATTTCCAACACATCCTTGTTTTTCGACGATTGCCAATCAATCATACAATTTAAGTGATGTTCCTTTTTGTACCTAAATTCACGATACTGCTTGAAATAATCTTCTGATACGTATTCTGCGTTTATGAAATGTTCCCCACAGAGATTATCATTCCAAAATTCTTCTACCTGTTTTAATCTATTTGTCATTACTCAATAAATTCCTGATGCCACAATTCGAGCATCATAAGTTGTCATAACCAATTATCATTGTACTCTCTAACGTCAAGATGATCATCGATAACTTGTTACTGTAAGACTAATCGCATCTATCATTCTCTGGACAAAATGTTCCTCAGTGAAATTCGCCTCATAGAATTCTCGGCTTTTCCGCCCCATATTTTCCCTTTCTTTAGAATTTTCGATCAGGTGTACTATTTTCTCAGTTACTGCTTCAACATTTCTTTTAGGGATTATAAAACCATTTTCACTGTTAATAACTGATTCTTTAATACACCCCTGGTCTGTAGTTATAATAGGCAATCCAGCCGCCATTGCCTCCACAATTGCCCAGGGGTGCCCTTCGCTCGGATAATAAGTCGGGAACACAAACAGATCCGCATCTTTCAATAACTTTGCCTTTTGTCTTCCTTCAACAGTTCCAACAAAATCGACATAGTCTTTCAATCTTTCTCTTTCTAAATATTCTTCACATTCGTGTTTGTCTTTATCCTTCATCCATGCTCCTGCAAAAACGTATTTTACATTAGTTTGACGCTGTACGACATACTTAACTGAATATAAGACATCCTTAAAACCCTTAGTTTCGACAAGATTTGAAAGAAACAATACCTCAAAGCAATCTCCATTGGAGTTCCGGTCTTGACTCACGTCAAAGGACATATTAAGTCCATTAGGCACAACTGACAGCTTTTCCGAGGGAAGCAAACCATCAAACAGCACTTTCAAACATTCTCCAAGAACAATCATTCTGTCAGAGTGTTTCAGGGTTTTTCTGACAATATATTTTGTCATCCTTCCGGATGAGTTGTAAAATTCCCTGAAGTAGCCTCCTCGCAGATGAAGAACAACCTTCTTTCCGAACAGTTTCGAGAGAACAATAAACGGAGTATCCCTCAAGAAACCGATAGTTGTCTGAGAAATAGGTATATAAACAAGATCCACTTTATTAAACAGCAATTTCTTAAAAAGAAGAAAATAGTGTTTCAGCGCCAGATAGATATTTGTTATATCAATTTTGCTTAATTTGCTTAAAGGCCGTCTGTCGGCAGTATCAATATGTATGACATTAAATTCCTCGACAAACCTGGAATTAAGTATGATGTCTGTCGCAACACTCGGCCCCATATAAGGCGGTGGTGACGGGGCTACAAAAATTATCGTCTTTTTATTCTTATCAATATTCATATCACGCTAAAGACATCAAGCCATATTTGCATCGTAAGTAGGCCATATATAACATGCGCATTGTCATTCACACCACGTCTGTCCTCATCAATCAGTTTCTTTATTCCATTTGCATTAAAAAGTCCCTGCTTGGAAATTCTACTTTCATCCAAATACTCATCAATTAGTGGTTTCAGGCCTTTCTTTACCCACGAACGGATCGGCGAACTGAAGGGCATTTTAGGTCTATATATAATCTCCTGAGGCAGAACGCCTTTTAGAGCTTTCTTTAAGACATATTTTTGTGTTAAACGCTTCACCTTATAATCATCAGGAAGTGAGAAAGCATACTCGACAAGCTCATGATCCACAAAAGGTACTCTGCATTCAATAGATGCCGCCATCGTTGCTTTATCACAGTAGTTAAGGTTCAATCCCGGCAAAAAAAGCATCGTATCGGTATAGCACATACGATTAAGATAGCTGCTTTCGAAACTCTCAAAAAAATGCCTATGCACTCTATCTGTAATGTGATCCAAAATTTCCGGATTCAATATTTTGGAGAGATTCTGTATGCTGATGAAGTTGCATATAGAATAGTAAATCCCAAAGAGATCGTCCGGTTTATCAAGTAAAAGCCTTTTCATCCACCTGGTCCATCTAATCCCTTTTGATCCTATGGCAACAGGCATTTTACTAATAATGCGATTCAATACAACCTGAGCATACTTCGGTACAATCTTTTTATATCTTTCCAAAAAAAGGCATGCAATATATCTTCTGTAACCCCCAAATATTTCGTCGCTACCCTGGCCCGAGAGCAATATTGTCGTGCCTTTTTCTCGAGCAAGCTTGGCCATCAAATACGTGTTTATAGCCGCCGGATCGCCAACTGGCTCATCAAGATGATAAATTATCTTTGGAAGAAGTTCAGCAGCATCTGTCGATGAAGCTGTTATTTTATTAAGATTAAATCCTAATTTATCAGAAAGCTTTTTGGCGTATTTGTAATCATCCATCATAGCCTCTGTTTGTTGATCCTCCTTAGAAAAAGCTATGGTGAATGCTTCAAGTGGTTCGGACGTTTGTTGAGCCATGAGAGTAGTTATAACACTCGAATCCAATCCACCACTTAAAAAACCACCAACTTTAACATCAGCTATCATTCTTCTTTTCACTGACTGTGTCAACAAATCCAGAACACCTTCTTTCGCACGACTGAAAGAAGTAACTCTATCTCTGACATGAAGCTTCCAGAATGTTTCAACTCTATGTTCTCCAGTGTCAAGATCTATCTCCATAAAGGAACCTTGAGGTAGCCTTCGGATGGACGTAAATGGTGTCTTTGTATTAGGGCACCAGAGCATAGACACATATGAAACAAAAGCTTCCATATCCAGAGAAATGGTTTTCTTTACTTCCTCCACCTGAAGTAACGCTTTTATCTCAGATGCAAAAGCTAATTTTTTCTTCCCCAGCCAATAATAAAGGGGTTTAATACCTAATCTATCGCGAGCAAGAGTAATTCTCCTTCTCCTCTTGTCAAAAATGGCCAAAGCAAACATGCCATTAAATCTTTTAAGACAATCCGCACCCCACCTGTCATAGGCCTTCAAAATGACTTCCGTATCCGTTGCAGAAATTAAATGATATCCGTAATTTATAAGTTCTTTCCGTATTTCCTGAAAATTGTAAACTTCACCATTGTAAGCAATGCATAGTGTCTTGTCCTCATTGTACATCGGTTGGTGTCCTCTGGCGGACAGGTCAATAATACTTAACCTGTTATGGCCAAAATACACGGGTGGCTTTTGGCTCAACACCTCGATACCGGAATCATCAGGACCACGATGCGTTTGGACATCGACCATTCGCTTAATGCAATTATAATTCTCTATTCCAATCAGTCCACTAATACCGCACATGTAATATTATCCTACTTTATATCTCTTATCATCCTGAAATTCTTTAAAGGGCAGACATCTTTAGTTGTAAAAATATGATGTGGATCGTATCTTTGTGTAAATTGTTGATATAGTAATCCCGAATAAAACCATAAGGAAGGGATCCAATGGTAGACGAGCACGTGTGAATCCCATAACTATCATATGAGCTGCGGTATATGTCACTAAAATGCCAAAAAACATAAAAAATATACTCAACGATTTTCTTTTCAGAAAGTACAGACCAAACAAAAATGAAAATAAAAGAGGTGCATATGAAACGAAATAAACACATTGCCTTATATTGTTATTCCCATAAGCATAGGAAGATACAACAGGATTATAAGTTAAAGACCAAAATTTAATGAATTTGATCCAACACAGTTTAGAAAATTCTATTGGATTGTCTTTAATAAATCGTGCTGCCTCAGATTTGTATTTCTGAGCTACTTTAATCGCTTCGACTGGCGGACGAGGCCTTGTTGGATTGTCTTGATATATTCTGGGCCGTGGTTCTCTCCGATATACTTCATCAAGGCTGATATTATTCTTCAAATAATCATAACTATACTCATTATTACCTTGCCACAATCCAAAAGGACCATGAGTAGAAATAATAAAAGTTCCTGCATGCAAATAATTTCGAATAAGCCACGGGGAAAGTGTCAATAATGCACATACAAAAAGAATTGTATATTTCCCAATTATTCGTTTATTTTCGGTTGTGAGAAAAATATAAAGAAGTACAGGAGGTAAAAATACCAACGCAGAACCTCGCGACAGAAAAGCAAGGCCCATTAGACTCCCGATACATCCATAGCTCCAAAACGGATATCCTCTCTCTTTGCTATAAACCACAACGTAAACCAGTAATGTTGTTACGAAGATATACTGTGTTGTATCTACCACAGAAAGGCTATGTAGAAACAAATAAGGATAGAAGGAATGATAAGTGGCTGCAATTAATCCTGCCATCTCATTCTCAAGTTGTTTTCCGATCAAGAACAACAGGTAACTCGTAATGCCGAATAGAATCGCCTGGATAACAGTAACTCCAAACCAATTAGCGCCGAATATTTTATAGCCAGCCGCTAAAATAAACGGATAAAGCGGCTCATAATCAATAGACGGAATACCGGATTCTATTGCATATTCACAATTGTCTGCGAGATTAAAAGCAATGGCATTAAGCGCACCATAACTATTTCCACGGCGGAAAAAAGAATCTCTTATAGCGTAGCCAACAATTAATTTTGCTGAAAATGAAACAAGGAGAATTAGTAATAGGAAACAGTAAATAGGTTTCTTCTTGAAATAATCTCTAATACTAAGCATATTCATTCTGTCAAGATGTCCCAACTTTCAGTTGGGAAGCCCAATTAATTCTTCTCTGGAAAACGTGACAAAGATTGCTTTAGCTCTTTAATAATACTCATTACCTTCGGTAGCCTTCGATGTATGGAGACTTTAGTATTCCTTACTTCTGAAAGATTGATAGGCATTTCTACCACTTTGAAGCCCATACGATGGGCAAGAAGAACTATCTCTGTTTGGAATACCTCCCCACCAGTAATCGCAGCTTCGCAGATTGTTTTTGCGGTATCAGTCCGAATTGCTTTTAAACCATGTGTATCCGATCCGGGGAATTTAAAGAAAATTTTTAAGTAACAGTTGAATAGATAAGTTAACATCCTTCTTTTGAAAGGCCTCATGTCATGTGACTCAGGATGCTGTTTGGAACCGACTACAAAATCTGCCTGATTTTCTTCAAAAACTTCTAAAGAAGAAGCAAAAAATGAAATATCCATAGCATCACACTCAAGTACGCAAACCACATTACCCGAAGCAGACATTATTCCCTGCTTTACAGCTTCTCCATAGGAGGGAAATGGAAGCTTGTGCGCAACTACCAGATCTGGCCACTTTTCCTCTAACCTTTTACATACTTGCAGAGTGTTATCAGTGCTGCCGTTCTCCATTAAAAGTACTTCATGTACATTCTGCCTGGAACTTCCTAGTTTATCCAAAAACTGTTTGATTAACACCTGAAGGTTTTCTGCCTCGTTATGGACAGGAATAACAATCGAGCAACTTACCATAACAATCCTACTCCTAAAGTAACTTCTTCGCGACTTCCATGCCAGAGAAGACAGAGTCTTCCATTGAGTTGTAATCCCAAAGACCATATCGACCAATGGGATAAACATCCACTTCTCTCAAAATATCAAGTATCTGGCTCACGGTCTCCTTTCGATGATGATCGAAATGTACGTAAGCACAGTCAATCCAGTTAGCAGATATAACACTGCAGTCTGTACGTTTCATCCAGCTGAGTTGCTCAAGTCCCAATAACATTTCATTAACCATTTTAGTTATATCCGGCAACGGTTCCTCTCCATTAAACGCTCTTTCTACATACATAGCTGTTTTACCTAACGGAACATAGGAGCGGTCAAAGTGAGAGTAAAAGCCCACCCGATAAAACGGCACACTCTTATCAGGCACATATATCCAGTGAGGTTGTTCAAAATCCCTGCTAAAAGGACTGTTACAAAGCAAATTCAGGCAGAGAACCCGGTTATGTTTTAAGCGTTCTCCAGCTAACTGAAGATCAGAATCGTTGGTTATGGCACAAAGATTCTTCAAGGGCATCGACGAAACAAGTTTATTGTACTCGATTATACCCTGAGAACTATATATGCACTTTCTTTTAAGATCGATTCTATCGAGAATGCAACAGGTGCTTAAATTCGTCAATCCTTTAGCTAAACCTTTGGCCAAGAGACCGATACCCTCTTTCTTCGGATACCAGAAACATGTGTTATATCCTAAAGGCACTCTATTTCTGATATTGGCACATCCTTCCTCTATTTTTCTCTCATCAGGATAAGGAAAAAAGCGGTTTACCGCTTCTATCGCCAAATTAACAAGAGAAGTTGCCAGTTGCTTTTCAGTATATGGAAACAAGAAGGTCTCACATATCTTTGAACCAAATCCTGATATAAGATAATCTCTAAGAGATTTAGGATTTTCTGCCTTAGGTCGATTCCGATAATTCTCTATACACGACCGTCGCACATCTTCTGGTAAAGCAAAGAGATTGTATTGAAATGGAGCCGGTACTATTGTACCTTCGAAATACACAACAGACCGACGTTCTATTAGCTGCCAATCTTTGTCGTCCTGATTAGCGTGTGGAAGTTCCGCCGGGCTTTTATACTTAGACAGATGCAAGTAGTGGCCAGTATAGTCAAAATGAGCATCCCCAACACTTATAGAACGAGTAAGACCACCAGGCTCTACATTCTTTTCCAATAGTAGATACTCGACATCGTTAGCCTGTAATTCTTGCGCAGCAGCACAACCTGAAATCCCAGCACCAATAATTACTATGTCGGCTTTTTTATTCATGATTAGTAAAATGTTATGGTTAGTCTCTCCCTCGAGAAAAATAGAATAGTAAAATTAAAATTCAGACGTGGTCTCTAACGTCGGTCCAAAAGCATAAACATTAATAAAGCTCAATAATATCATCAAATACCACAAAAGTGTCGTGTATTCAAAAGGGTGTCCGGTCAACCCATATACGGCAAATAACGTAAGAAGAACCAAAGCCATATAGATTTCCGGTTGTCTGAATTCTCTAAACAAAAGAATTAACTGCCTGTAAAATCTAAGCAGCATTATCAAAAAAACAGCAAGACCTACCAGACCTACTTGCATAAGGTATGCAAGATATTGATTGTGGGCTCCAAAGGTTCGTGAATTACCAATAAGTTTCTGAAAAAGATCGTAATCCTCAATGTATTGGACCAATACTGCTTCCCAATATGCCACTCTCCCTGTACCCATAGAACGTGCCTGTTCCATTGAGTGCTCACCTTCGGCTAAGAATTCCACCTCGGGAGCTAAACGCGACTGTATTGCTTCGCTTGTTGAGTAAATATAAACCCCGCCAATGATAATCAGTGGAATGACTAAATAAGCCATTCTTTTGTACGAACCGTACCACATTATTAGAAATACTATTAGCATCAGTAATGCACTTTTTGTAACTGTAATTTTCAGCATATACGCAGAAACCAACACCGTCAATGCAAAGGCGGCATGAACTATTGACGGGATTAGCTGCTGTCGTTTTCTAAGAATCTCAATATATAGTGCCCCAAAAACAAGCGATATGATAGCGTTATAGGATGGAGTGCCCGGATCACTATAAAATCCAGCAAACCGCTGAACGCCCTGAGAATAATCTATCTCAAAGGTCCCCGTCCTGTATTGTATAAGTGACAATACACCTACCATTAGCGTCGAAATCCAAATCAGGCCTATTATTCGCAGTTTGGCCTTATCGTCCTGCAGGAAGCGATGGCCGATAAAATAGATAAGGTAAGAATCGAACAGCTTCACAATTATCTCCAAAAAAGCAAAAATAGGACGACCATCGAAAAAAACCGCGACAAATCCAGTAGACAGATTTATTAGTAGAAAAAGCCAAATGACACGTTCGTTGAATATCGTCCTTCCGTCATTGCGAATAAAGTACAAATATCCCGCAACTACCAGTACACAAAAACCAACCACGTGAAGAGCACTTGCAGAAAAACCGCCGAACGAGAAAAACGGATGATTCCAGGTCAAGTCGATAAACGGCTTTGTTGCCAGCATGACAACTATAAAGGCTTCGGGTGCTGCTACAGCAATGATAAGCAGAGCAACTGTTCCAACGATACCAACAAGGAGAAGTAATTCCGAACCTATATCCGGCCCCCAAAACATAAAGCAGCATGCGCATATAGGCAGGCAGATCGCAGCCAAATATACAAATATTTCTCTCTGGTTATTAACGGATAAGCTCATTTTTATAATATTGACGCCAAGGGGAGTAATTCCGGTTTTATCTTAAGTATATTTTTTAACAAAGTTCATATAATCTGAGCTTCAAAATCTCAATCGTGTGATAATTCCCTTGTAACCACATCAACGAAGGTCTCGGCATTGTCGAGCGAATCGAAAATGTCATGATAACTCTGCTTTGCAAACTTACATATTTTCTCGTACTCAGAAATATTACTGATCACGGTAGAAACGGTCCTGGCGATCTGGTCGGGATTCTCAAAATCTACAACAAAACCGTTTTCACCTTCTCTGATCATATCAGGAACCGCACCGGCAAAGCGGCTCGTTAGCACAGGAGTACCAACGCTAAACGCCTCGGTGATCACATGACCCCATGTGTCACCCAATGTCGGAAACAGCAAAAAATGACTCCTGGAAATTTCGTCAAGGACCTGGTTATTGGGAATTTTACCAAGAAAGCGAATCGTTATGCTTTCATTATGTGCTTGTAGAGAATTCCTGAAAGCCTTTTCTTCCGGCCCACCACCAATTATAACAAGTTCGATTGAATGTTCTGGAAGCGTCGAGGCCAATTTTCCCAGGAGATCTGGTATATAGTAAATACCTTTAAGCTTTCTTAGATCGCCGACAAATATCAGTCTTAAAGCCTTCTTTTCAAGCTCCTTTATCTTTGATCCTATCTTTGCAGGAACGTCAATTTCATGCCGTATAGGGATCACGTTTAGCAAAGTGGTCATTTGTTCTCTCGGAAAATCAAAATTGCACGAATAGAAATCTTGCGTAGCTTTGCCGTAAGTAAAAATACACCTTGTACGTTTCAATATCCATTTTCTCACCAGGATGCGTAAATAACTGCATAAACCCTTAATCTCCCGCTCTCCAGCCCAAATCATCAGCGGAATATTTTTATTTCTTGTATAGAAGAAAGCAAAAATCGTATGCAAGTTGAATCCTGTTGCTACTATTACATCTGGAGCATTTTTGCTAAACTCATGGATAGGACTCAGTGGAATTCTCAATTTTTTCAAATAACCGCCAATATTAATAGTCTTGGAAAATTCGAAGCTAAAATCTGAACCCTCCGATGCATTTTTCCAGAAACTACGCCTTTTTGTCGTCGCATCTTGAAATATAACATGAAAATGAATGTTTCTTTCAGACATTAAAGCTGAAACTCGATTAAAGAATTCTATACGATATGGAGTTGGAAGATTGTGGATCAAAACAACATTCATTTTCAGATTTTTCTATAATTCCAGTCCGCCCTTAACTTATCAAAAATGGTTTCAAGGACATGTCTGTGAGCTTCAGTACGGAACACATTGTATGTAACTGCCAGCGATTTTTTGAAATACAAATATTTTAGGATGTGCCCTTTTCGATTCAGCCGACTCACAACAGGATTGTGTCCAAGCAACTTGCTTAAATAGAAATTCATTCTCTCTTCGCAAAATTCCGACCATTTTTCCTGTAGAATATCATCATCAAGTAAGTGTTCTGATCTTTCTTTGAGACACTGAAGGAACAAGCTTTCATCTGCCTTTTTCATCCTATGAGCACCCGGCCTGGAATCAGACTGGATATAAGGTATCAGTTCAATTTCACTACTTAAATTGTCGCTAATAATCAATTTCAACAGAAAGCCTTTATACCATTCTTCATTTCTACCGGGATAATCAAAAATAAGGTTACCTTGTCCATATGCTATGTACGCATCTTTGTATCTCTCATAGCCCCCGGCACAATGTGTATGTTGAACTACTACTGTATTAGCGCCCATTTCGACTAAGAAGCGACACGTCTCTCTGAGTTGCGGACTCGGATAAGGAAAGTATTCATTTCCTCCATGTAGTAAAACGATGAGGTAGTCAAAATCATTTTTATTGTTCCTCACGTTTCGCACATAATCAATTATATCAATGGGATTTGCACCATACGAGTTATCTGAAGCAATAGAAAATTCATGTTCTGACACGCCCATGATCGCAATTCGTATACCATTTATTTCTTCTATATGCAATCGCCTCGCCTGGTCTAAATTCTCACCTGCTCCAACAGCACTGATAGCATATTCTTTACAGACCTCAAGAGTATTTCGAAGTCCCTGGGCCCCATGGTCCATAATATGGTTATTCGCAAGATCTACTAAATCAATACTTGCATTCTTTATTCCCTTAATGCATCCGCTACTCACTCCCAATACAGGCCCATGTTTGAATATTGGAGTTTCACTATTAATCAAAGGGCACTCCAAATTGACAACTGAAAAATCAGCTCGCTCGAATTCACCAAGCAAATCATTGAAAATATTCTTTGCGTCTCCCGCTTCGAATAACTTCTCATTACGTCCAATCGGACATATATCACTACCGATAATAATATTTGCTTTTTTAGGCATTCTATTAAGTTTTTAAACTGCTGTGAGTTTTAACCATCCAAACGTCTTGGATCGATCGTCTCCACATCAGCCACATAATTCCGAAATAATGAATTTGTGCTTACCTGTTTTTCCCGGTTGTATATCTTCTACTTCTGTAATTCGAAAAATAAGATCATGCGATAATTTCTTTCTTAGTGCCTGTTCAACCTTCTTTATATGGGCAATGGTCTTATCAGAAAATGAGGGGCTTTTCACTATCTTCAATTCAACAGACAATTGAGTCTTTTGATAAAATTGATATTTGGAAATACCTGGTATGTCATACATAAGATAATATAGAAAATAGGGATCTATTCGTTTGTTATCTGGCCCTATTATAAAATCTAATTGTCGACCTATCTTCAAGTCCATAACCGGGAATTTTGATCCGCAAGGACATTTATCTTCCAAAACATCCCCCGTATCACCTGTGTCATAGCGAATGAGGGGCATCGCTTCATTATGAAGAACAGTCAGAATAAGGTGATTAACTCCCAAATCGTCAGGAACACTTTCTAAACAGCAAATATCACTAAATATATGCATCCGACCTTTCTTGCATTCCGATGCTATTTCCCACATTTCCCGCGAACCATACATATTATACACTTTCCGTCCGAACGCTGATTCAATATTTTTTCTTGCTTCCGGAAATAGCATTTCTGTCGATGTCACAATTGCATTTGGTTTAAATACGGAAATATTGTTATCCAATATATACTTAGCAAACGCGCCGATGCTATTAGCGTATCCATAAAGCAGGGAGGGTTTCTTCTTATTATATATTTGAACCCATTTCTTATAATCTGACTCGCTGCAGTCGAACGCATTGATATATGTCTTACGGCTGAAAAAATTCTTGGATTTATAGTGCCAATCAGTTCTTATATCTTCGGGAGCACCCCAGATGTATATGATACTCTGTCCGGGTTTCCACCCAGCCCATGTCCAGGCTCTCCATACCGCAGCGCTCATTATATCTCTGAAAGCACGACTATGATAAAAAACAGTCGGCTCACCTGTTGAACCTCCTGTATACGACCGTATCATTTCACTCGACTTAATTTCCGGATTAATGAGTGAGTCCAGCTCCTCCTGAACTTCTTTTTTTCCAATAATTGGAAAATCAATAAGTTTTAGTTCGTCACTTTTGCCACTTAAGCTTTTATATCTGGGGATAGTTTTCGTTGCCCAACTCAATAGCGAATCAAGTTTGTCCGCATTTTCGAATCGACCTTCCATCATTCGTTTGTAGATTGAAAAATGCTTCCTTCCTCCCAGGAAAAATATGAGTCGCTGTAAGCAGTAGAAAAAAAGATCAATCATCTAACTCATCTCCAAACAATATTTAGCCATGAACAGCATTATTCATGACCTTCTCATAGATACGGGCAAAACTCTCAGCCCATCTACATATGAGGATAATTTATTTAATTGCCTTACTTTGTAATGATTTAAATTCGGTGCTATCCAAAGGATTTTTGTTACCATTTGTTCAAATTCTCTTCGAAATGAATTAAAGTTCGATCCCACTACAAGGGAGCAACCTGTTCAAAATGCCAAAAGACAATAGGGCATTTATTTCAATATGCAGGCTAATATTACCGGCAACATATTCTTCCAATGTTTTTTTGATTCGTGAATTGTCAAAAATCTCAGCAGGAAAAATGTTCTCATCGTTCACAATCTCTTCAATTTTCCCCCTGTATTGAGGATCTTTTCTGTACATCTCATGCATCATAATCCATGAGCCTGATGTGTTGAGAACAGGTTTGCTTTTAGGCTTAAAAACGGTGCCTCTTCTGATTCTACCCATAGTAGGGCGTAGTTTTTTTGCGAAAGTAGCGACAGGATTCGGAACAATCGGAGGCAAAAAGGTATTCGCATCCGGAATAAACGGCAGTATCTTATTCAGGTGATATAATGTCCATCTATGCAAAATTCCCGCTCCTCTTAGTGCCGAAGGTATTTTCAGGCTTATTTCGTTTACTTCGTTATCTAAGAATATATTCCTCTCCCCGGCTAACGTCCTCAGACACGTAATCATATTAAAAGTAGGTGTGATACTGACATCAGCCCAACGTAGAAATGTATCCATTCGATCTGCATCGTCTTCAGAAACATCCAAGAGGGATTTTGCATAATCTTCAAGTGCATCTCTGTATATGCTCTCTATGCGCTGCCTTACATGCTCTCTAAAATGAATTCCTAATCTGTTAGTGTCTTTCATCGTATAGGGCACGTATGAATGCAGTATTCCCATCAGGTTTTGGGGCTCGTAAACCAAACTCTGCCTATTGGGATGTTGGAAATAGTGTTTATTGAAGTTTTCGAGCAGATCGCCCAAAAAGAATTCCGCATCCGCATTTTGTGAGGCTATATCGCTCGCCGGCACGATGAAATGCGTGTGGCACGTCAGGAAATTCCCTGCACTTATCAACGCCGCCGCATCAAAAGTGTCAAGGTACCAGTAGGGAGAGCGGATGATTCTCTGGTGTTCAATTCCTATAACTTTCGATACAACAGAGGCAATACGCGTTTCAGCATTCGGGATACTGGAGAAACTCACGCTTTTCATTGGCTCATCAAAAGCCGCTGCAGCAATTCTCGAATCGAGTCCTCCGCTTAAGAAAATATGCGGCGCCCTGCACACCCGTTTATACCGCCGGCTCGATTCCTGTAAAACATTTGCAATTCCTGCTCCCCATTCGTGCATCTTGACTTCTCTATCGGGAATATATCTCCTTTGGATCCACTTGCTTACAATTGGCTGTGAAGCCTTAGACAGGATAGCCTTTTCCCCTGCCAATAAGCAATCTGTTTGAGAATATAGACCATGCCTACTTACATGCCTGCCCGTATGAAACAGAGACCATAATCCGGCCGGATCGATCTTTGGATTATTCTTTCTCATGGCCGTTATGGCTGAAGGAAAATTCCCTACTATCCACACATCGTTTTCTTTTGTAAACCATACGGATCTGGAAGCGAACCTATCGGCATATAACGTTGCTTTATCTTTGCCCGGCTCATAAAACAGACAGCTAAAAGATCCGTTCAATTCTTTAATCAAATTATCTTTATGCTCAAGCCATAGCCTTAGTACTTGTGTAGCAGTGGATTCCTGGTTACTCGGGAGAGAACAAAAATGTCCCAAATCAGTAATAGCACCACACAAAACAACACAAACTCCTTCGTCAGTTTCCTTCACATAGACATCCGGAACACGAAAATTATTCCATGCCCACATAATTGTTCTTGCGTTATTTGTATGGATGTATTTTTCAACTCTAAGGCCCGGCACTCCATTTACGGAGAAAATTTTCTCAAACCGAGTCAGGCGTTCCTCGAAATCAGACACAACTCCAATTTCTGTAATCCATCCGCTCATATTTAACGCCACCCTCTGGAAAGCTCAAATCTCAAATCTGGTACTTCAATACTTGGAAAAGATAGATCGGATCCAATTCCGTCGAAAAGCTGCCATTTCTCGATTTCATGTGCCTTAGATACGGATTTGAACAACTGATAATTCAATCCCATGGTTTTGATAGCGAGGGCATCTACGAGCACCGGGTAAAATCCCCCAACAATAATTGATGTTGAAACCGCCTTGCCTGCCATGGGCCCCTCACCCTGTTGGGAAACAATGCCGTCAATAAAAGCAAATTGATTCCTCTGTTGGGTATCTCGCATTTTCCCCGCCTTGTCCGCGTAAGCCACTATCCTGTTCAGATCAAGAATAGTCCTCCAGATCGTATCATTACCTTTCCAATTCCCATGATCCGTGTGTTGGCCAATTAGTATCTTATTTTTTTGTAGCATATTTCTAAAAGATCTGAAGCCAGGAACACGATGTATCTGAAACCAATGGCGCAAGTTCCGATATACTTTTCGTGAGAAAACATAGTATGATGCGGGATAATGAGGAAATGAATCACCTTCAGGTGGAAGACCTGGACGGTGATGTGGCATACAATTTTTTTCATAGACAGTACCAACCATATTTTTTAGAGTTAATGATATACCCGCTTTGCAATGGCTCTTCATCTTAGCAACATTAATGATAACATCCGCATCCAAGACCGTTTTCGAGACAATGTAATTGTGCATAGATGGGTTATGGTATTTGTCAGTAAGACTTTCCCGCACACATCTTGGATTAAAGTGATCAATCGTTTGATCAGCCAGCGTATAGTAATGCACCTCAGGATTTTTGTCGAATTCAGCAAAGAGGCTATTTTTTCCTAAATCGATATTAACATAACCTAAGGGATCTCCAGGGACATCCTCATAATAAAATTTACCTTTCCTACCCTCTTTTACGACCCGGGGACGCAGATCGATCACGCTAAGATTTTTGTATCCTCTTTCGATGAGCTTGTCCACTAAGTCCTGTATTCCAGTAAAATCCATTAATGTTTTAAAATTGGCCATCTCAAGGGGATTATCAGCTATTACTATGGAACCTTCTCCTCGTAACGCCAAATATACATAATCGACGATAGGTCTTAGTATCGAACCGTGAACAACTGTGCTGTAAAGAGCATCTCGACCCAAAAAATGCTCGTGCGTAACAAGATTCGGTTTTATCAATACCTTACTTCCCGGCCTGACAACGTCCTTAAAAGGATTCCACCTTGGAGTTCCGATGTTTCCTTCGTCTAACCGAAGCTGTTGCAGAAGCTGTCGAACCATTGGGTAGATCATGTTGTCTTTATTAATTGAGCCACTTAAGGATAACTCAGGATATGCCTCAGGAGGATCAAAGGGAATTTCAAGACAATAACGCTTAACTTCTGGATTATGTACAAATGAAGCAGTACATTGAAGTAAAGTTTTTCTTTTATTCCTTTTGCTCATATTCTTCTCCAAGTAAGTATTTAGTCTCCTAAAGAAGCCACAAGATCAATCCAATCCTGTCCGAATCTATCAACAGTGAACTGACTTGCATACTTCTTTCCCACAAGGGACATACATGCTAACTTCTGCCTGTCATTTAGTAAATCTTGAGCAAGCGTACCAAGTTCATCAAAATCGCCACAGACTATTTGTCCACCCTTTTCTAGCAATTCTCCCATGCCACCTTTGCCGGATCCGATGACAGGTGTTCCACATAGCATTGCCTCATGAGCAGTGCGGCACCAACCTTCATTGAATTTTGACATAGTAACAACCAAGGATGAGATTTTTAATAGTCTCAAATAGTCACGATACGATAGATATCTACTTAAAATTGGAAGATCTACCTTGCTTTTCCCAGTAGTCATAAATATGGCATCTATATTCTTAAGGCTATTATATGATTCCAAATACCCTTTCTCCGACTGTGCATTGCCCAAATAAATTATGTGTTTTTCATCTGGAACGCCAAGATTTCTGCGAAAATCCGTCAGTTCTTGCTGGCCGAATTCGAATTGACTTAAATCAAATGAATTATGAATAACAATAACATTTCGACATCCAGCCTTTTCCAAAATATTCTTCCAGTACTCAGAAACAACGACAACGGCATCAGCAAGAAGAATCTTCTTAAAGAATCTTTTGGTAAAAACGTTGTAAAAAGTACTTTTATCAAATCCTGAAGTGTCAAGATGATGAAGGATAACGACATTTTTTCGATCTCTATCGAAAGGAGCAAACACTGTTGAAAACATATCTCTGAAAACAATTTCTCCCTTAAAACTAATACTTCTCATTTGCAAAAAATATCTGCTTAGCTGAAAAAGACGCTTAGTTTTCGATTTTGAACTTCCCCTGCTGTTATATGTTACTGTTACATCATATAATTCTCTTAGTATTTTTCGCGCATAAGTATCGTAAACATAGCCTCCATTCTCATAATTTTGCTCTATCCATTGTGGAGCCGAACCTGAAATAAGCCATTCTATTTTCATATCAACTGTACTGCTTATTATCGTTTGTCATCATACCCGATTATTCACTTCAGCTATCATTTGCAGTGACATATTTAAGGAAGAAGTAAACGGCATAAAGTAAGGTAGATTTCGATTCCGCTCCAACCTGATATTCTTTATGAATGAAAACTGTTCAAACAACCTATCAGGAATCTCAGAAGTAGTAATAGGAATCTGGAACTCAAATGTGTTAAATCGATGCTGTACGTTGAAATATTTTCTTCCCAGACCACCAAGAATCGCAGGCAGCGTGATTCCCTTGTGGGAATAATCAAATTTTTTCGATAGTACAAGTGTCACATTTCTGGCGATGCAAAAGTTTGCCCAATCCGGCAGATAAAACCTTGTTTTCTGTAGAGTCACCTTCAAAAGCACTGTAAGTTCTGCATAAAATTCATCAAACCATTGCCTAAGCATTTGTTTGTCCGGCATCTTTTCAAACCACTGGTCTCGCCATAGTATAATGGTCTGTACCAAGTCAAATAATCTGCCGGATGAAACATTTAGAAATTCAAGGTCATACAACAATGCCTTGACATGCATTAGAAGGCCTCGTACTTTCATGATGCCGTAAGTCAGTTCAATAGTGCTGTTAACAAACATTTTTATTAAGTATTCTAAAGCAATCTGAGTTTTTAAGACTTGAATCTCTTCTCCTGATAAATCACATTCACCCAAAGGCAATTCCTCGCCCCATAGCAATTTATAATTATGAAAGAAAGTATAGTGATGGGCCTGGGAAAAACTCGTTTTTGAAATCCCATACAGGCCATGCGAGAAAAGATAGCGATCAGTCTTCGATATATCCTCCAGAGGATTCAGATTGCATTTAGCTCCATCTTCAAAAACCACGAGCATATCAATATCTGAAATGCCCGGATTGTTGGTGTTACCAATTTGGAAGAGAGACAGCACACCATCCTGCTGTTTTAGTTTTTCAACCATCCTTTCGATAGCAAGGTCATAGCTCGAAACAGAAGCAAAACGAGGATAGGCAGTCAGGTACATTCTTACGCTAGCATTTCTTTCATTAAGATGGCCAGTTTTCTCATCCTCGAATAAAACTCAACTGTTAATATGCCGGCAATTTTAGCAGGTATTACAGGAGCGAAACGTTTCGTAAAAAACCGGCTTAACACACAGGGATGCGACATCATCCGCTTTTTAAACGCCGACATTTCACAATCCCAGTCAGCCCTGATTTGGGAAACTTCGTCCATTATTGCCCAGTTTCCAGATGTAAAATCAACTTTTGCCAAATCAAAACTTTCCCTTTTAAAAATGCCTTTCCCATCTTTTGCTTGTACATAAAGGGCCGGCAAGAGCATAAACTGGCTTAGCAGGCTTTTTAATTGGTACATATTTGCAGGATATTGCCGGTTCTCGATTTTTCTAATAATAGCGTCGGCCATTTTTTCGAACGCTTTGCGAGTCTCCAAATCAGATTCCCTCAAAGAGATTTCTAACTCCAAGCACTTATCATCGATTAACGATTTGGCATATTGAAATAATTCGATAGGGAAATAAGCATTGCAATAGAACTTCAAATCCGCTTCGGTCAGCACAAACCAGCCGTGATGCTCAAGCGGATCAAAATCCAGCATAATCCTCCGGGCACCATTCAGCTTGCGAGCCGCTTCAGCCAGTCTTTCAGGAGATTCAAAAACTTCGCCCTTCAGAATCACCAGAGCATCAAAATCACTATATGCTACTTCTTCGCCGGTCCCTAAGCTGCCATGGACATAAGCGCCTATAAGATCATCCTTTAATTGCTCACTAAGAAAGCTCATCATCCGACGGACATGTTCATTTTGGCCATCATACAGCTCAACTCGAACATAAACTTTTGGTTTAGTTTCCGTGGGTATTTCATTCAGGAGTTGTTTGTACTTTTGGATAATATCTTTAGCATGTCTGACAAAAGGCGCCCACGAAACAAAAACAGAAAGATACAGATCCAAATGAGAAAAAATCCCACCATTGATATATGTTCTTAGTTCATCATGAAAAGTATTTTGAAATTTCGTTATATTTGCTTCCAAAATTTTATGATACGTAACGGAAGTAAACAACCACGGGTTAAAACCCTGGAAATTTACTCTGTAAGTACTCCTTCGAATTAAGTTTTTAATCTCACTCTTACTCCCAATACTTGAAATATCTTATCCAACACTTTATAAAAAAAGAACACAGGATAAAATGAAATATATATCAAATTATTAAAGGAACTATAGTAATATAAATAATGTATCAATCGCAAACGAAAGCCATTTCTTACCATTTTTTCGTGAGTATCTCTTACTACATCCCATCTCTTGGCTAAGTATGCTAAATATATCACTCGATGAAATCCGTTTAGCAACACCTTTGAAGTTAGCTCTTTGGAAATAGGATATTTTCTTAAATAATGAGAGCGCATTTCATTTGATTTGCACCAGAAATCCATTACCTTTGATAAATCCTGAGAGCCGGACGCTGATTCCGGTAACATATTTTTTGTGGCTAATTTTTCATTGATATACTTAACTTTTGCCAGTCTTGCACACTCCAGCCCCCTTGGAGTATCCCCCATTGGCCATTCCAAATTGTAGAGTTCTGCAAAACTTGTTTCAATCGCTTTTCTGAGAATCGTCGCCCTAACACATACTGTCACTGTCATTATTATACGTTTGCCAGTCATGATATCCTCGTAAGCATTATTGTCATCTAATGCACCGAGTTTCCGAGTTGGCAACCTTTTCTTCTTAGATACGTCATAAGCTATATAATCTGAGTGTACGAAACCATAGTCAGGGTTGGCTTCGAGAAAATCGACCTGCTTCTGCAGTTTCAAAGGGTGGTGCCAGTAGTCGTCGCCTTCGCAGTAGGCGATGTATTTGCCCCGACAGGCTCTGTCAGTTCGATAAGTGTTTTTTGTAGCTCCGATATTCTGATCCGAAATGAGCACTCGAATGATATCGGGGTATTTCCTCTGATATTCGAGAACAATCTCACGCGTTCCATCATTCGAGCAGTCTTCACTGATAACCAGTTCAAACGGAAATTCCGTCTTCTGGCCAATTACTCCCTCAATTGCCCGGGCAATGTATGGTTCATGATTGTACGTAATCATCTTAACGCTGACCAGGGGAATTTTGGAAAGCACAGCGGGATCGCTGATTTCCTGGCAGGGGACTTCAGAGGGATCAAATTTAAGTTTATTGCACATTCTAAGTTATTGGTTATTCTGAGTTTTTGGACGGCCAAAGCCCGGCTATTCGAAGCTTACTATTTGAAATATCCAAAACTTCAATAAACGCGGGCATTCTGAAAATCCATGCTAAAGCGGCGTAAATTACAATGCCGACCAGTATTTGGAAGCCTAACAGGACAAAGTCATTGTCGATTTGAAACCACCGAATTGAATAAGCGCCTGCCGCCATTACAATTGCTATTGCCAGGTAAGGCACCAAGTCTTTTATCTGTTCTTTTATCGGATAATTTATTAATTTACCTGAATAGTAGCAGTTAATATAATAGCCGAGAAATGAAATAACGATTCGACCGTATATCATTGCCTGGATTCCCCAGCGATATGTCACGGCTATGGCGATAACGATCAGAATTTTCTTGAGCACTTCCAGGCTGAAAAACAAATCTGACCGGCCGAGAGACTTTAAGACGTTCAGGTTGATAACATGCAACGGCCAGAAAATACCAACAAAACAAAGTAATTGCAGAAAAGGGACACAGGGTAACCACTTATCTGTCAGGATAACTGATACCAACGGCCTAGAAACAACCGCCAAACCAAGCATAATTGGTGCAATAATCGTCATGAGGACCGTTAACGATTTTTGAGCACCAACTTTTACCCTGTTCCTGTCATCCTGTACACTTGCAAAAACAGGGAAAGTAACAGAACTAACAATAGAGGTTATACTTGCCACCGGAAAATGCTGGAAACCTTTGGCCCTGGAATAGAATCCTAAAGCCGCAGGGCTGAAAATCTTGCCGATAACAACCAGATAAATGTTATTAAAAGCTGTATCCAGCAATCCTGAGAAGAGCAGCTTCGACCCGAAAGAAAACATGCTCCTCAGAGAACCAAAACTCATAACTAAAGCAGGACGCCAATCACTAACAAACCAGAAAATAGCGGTTTGTGCGAGGCTTCTCGATATCTGCTGGCCGACAAGCGCCCAGACACCAAAACCGGTGCATGCCATTACAATACCGACAATACCGGAAAAAAGTGAAGCTGAAACACCAACTTTCAATTGAGACTTGAAATCGATTTTCTTAATCAAAATGGTTCTTTGTATTTGCGAGAAGGCATTTATAATCAGGTTCAGCGATAAAACTCGCGTCAAAGGAATTAACAAAGGCTGCTTATAAAAGGCCGCTATCCAAGGCGCTGTCAAACACATAATGACAGTAGCTAAAATAGAAATAAAAATATTGAAGTAGAAAACAGAACATTCATCGATATGATCTGCATCTTTCTTTTGAACAAGGGCCTGCGCGAACCCGCTGTTGATAAAGGCCTGCGCAATTGCAATAAATATGGTCAACATCGCAATAAGTCCGAACTGTTCCGGTAAAAGCAATCTCGCCAGAACAATCTGAATGATAAAAGTTATCCCCTGCTGACCAAAAGACTCCATGCCCTTCCAAATCAGAGCATCAACTGTTTTTTCTCTGAGATTATCCATTCGATTATGATTTACAAGCGGTAAGTTTTCTTTTCATCACAGTTTCTCGTACAAGTTAATATTTTCTACCATAAATACCGTTACCAGCTTGAAGGTCAAGCAGTTCCCTTAATTTACCCGGTGCCATAACTTTTCGCCCGTTTGCTTGGGCCAGTATGTGAATTCGCCGGAGCAAGTCCTCATTTGAGGCAAGTTGAGTGCGTGCCGTATCAAACCATATATTATCTTCTAGACCCACTCTAACACCACCACCAGATGCAATTGCCAGAGAATTAATCATCAATTGATTATCTCCTATCCCGGCCAAAGACCAGAAAGAGTTCTCAGGTAAATCACGAATCATAATTCCAACATGCAGCAGGTCCGCCTGTGCACAAGCTATGTTTCCAACCAGGAGATTAACATAATGAGGAGGCACTAAAAGGCCTTTTCGTTGTAGATACTTGGCATAATTTATCATACCAGCATCAAATGCCTCCAGTTCGGGCATAATCCCACGTGATTTCATTTCATTGGCCAGTTTCTGAATCATCTCCGGTGAATTTACACTGGCCACTTTATTAAAATTCAAGGAGCTAAGGGTCAAACTACCCATATCCGGCTTAAGATCACCATCCAGTTGCAAAACTTCAGCTCGTTTTTCAAAATCTACAACATTGCGCCCACTCAATGAAACACATAAAATTAGATCTTTGGAAAATTCCCTGATACCAGCAATGATTTCACCATAGACTTCAGCTCTGCTTGTAGGTTTGCCAGTGTTGGCATCGCGGGCATGTAAATGCACCATCGTTATTCCAATATTTACAGCTTGTCGAACATCTTCTACTATTTGTTCGACCTCAATAGGGACATGAGGCGTCATTTCTCTTGTCGGAATCATACCTGTTGGTGTAAAATTGACGATTAAGTCCATAAGAACTCCTCACAAAATCTTCTCATATCGGTAATCTTAACGCTTCTATATACTCCTCAGCTTGTCACTTGATATCGGTAATAGCTGGGCAGGGTTTCCCTTATAAACGCCTCTCTCCTGTGTGTCTTCAAGGATTAACGCGCCGGCGCCGATTACACATTCGGTTGCAATCTTAACATGATCCCTGATTGTTGCATTAGCTCCAATGAAGCAATACGGCTCCACAACAACGTTGCCCAATATGACTGACTGATGAGCCACAAAACAGTGGTCCTTTACTACAGCATTATGAGACACTAATGTATTCGTCCCTAAAATCACATCATTGCCTATCTCGGCAAAGGGCTCTATAATACTATTCGTTTGAATATGACAATTGTCACCTATGGTCAAGCCTGGCCACGTGGTAGCCCTGGAAGAAATATAGTTTATCAACTGGTATCCCTTTTCTTTTGCTTGATGATACTTTTGAGCCCGTAGCTTATTCATCTTTCTCGAACTGATAGAAAGAAACATTTTGTACTCTTCCGGAGGGTAGATGGATTCGACATCTTCAAAAGAGACAACCGGCAATCCAAAAAGCTTATCTGCTTTTATATACTCCGGATCTACAGTAAATGCAGCGACCTCATAGGGAGAGTCGTATGTGAGATACCAATAGATCCTGCTTGCAACCTGACCAACTCCAAATAATATTACTTTGTCCATGTTGAATGCCCTCTTCTACATATTCGTCTTGACATTTGGATCATCATTGTTCGTAGTATCCTTTCATAAAGGACCACATATCGTTTGTGACTTAAGTAGCGTATTTATTTTGTTTTTGTGCTCACATTTTAATTTGACACTTTTTTAATGTTACAAAAATCACTTGTTTGGATATTTTGAGTTTTAACTTATGTGTCGTGCGTAAAACCGTCTTACGCGCTCGTCTCGCAAGAGTGGACCGTGAACTTGTAATAAGTTAAGATCTGACAGCGAATTGATCTCTATGATTTTAAAGCTATTCGGAGTGATAATAACATCGAAGCCCATATAGGGAACACATGTCAAATACTCTGCGATTTTGAGTATTGTTGCCTTCACTTTACTCCAATATGGAATTTGTACCCCTGATATCTGTTGGCCAGTATCTGGATGGTTATCATACCACAACATAGTTGATTCACTCGGATAAGATATCCCTCGTCCCAAGGTTCCTGAACTCAAATCAATCATGCAGGATAGTCCCCCCTGACTGAAATTATCCATTCGAGAACTACAAGTCCTCCCTATTCTCTGAACTGCTATTGCAATGAATGGTTTGTGTACCTCATAATCTCGCATAGTCAGAAATCGAATTGTATTTGAACTCTCTGGAAAGAGGCTTTTTGCATAATTATGCTGACGCACATATTCTGTGCAAATATATTTGTCAAGCTTTGCAATATAGCCAGCAAATTCATAATCTTTAAGTTCTGCTCCATCCATTGAAAAACAATCACGGTCAAATACGACTTTGTGAAAACCTATGCCACAAGAACCAGCCAAAGGCTTTAGAACAACTGCACCTTTCTTTTGACATAATTCCATCACGCTCTCTGGAGTACTAGTAGCCTTATCATTCAACTTATTTGTTTCTAATGAAACTATGAAATCCCGTAAGATAAGAAAGTAATATTCAGGCAAGTAATCTCTGAAATCTCTTAACACGTAGTAAATAGTAAACTTGTCATCTATCAGTTTTGAACAAGGTCCGTTGAGTGGATGGGCCTGAGCATATTGAAAATCGGGTACATACTCATGAATGTTTGCATTTGTTAGACCGTAAAGTAGAACATTCTCACTTAGAAAACCATTGTTAAGAGCCCATATCCTGTCCTTCAATCCAACTCGGATGGATAATGTAGCTTCCTTTTTTATTTGTCTCCTTGTTAGACCTAGGGATTTAAGAAACCTACCAGGCAGTCTGTAGAGGATTCCTGGGCAGCATACAAGTAACACGAGTTTCAGTAGAGTTTTCATTCGCCTCATTGTATTTGGCAGACTTTACTTTGATTTTGACAGAGTTAGTAGGAAATACCAACCAAGATCAGTTTCATAATCTGAAAGCTATAAATGGAAAACTAAAAATCCTCTAGTAACGTAAAACATACAGATTTGATTTTCAAAAGATCAAGTCCTAAAATCTTGTGGTCATTCTTATCCTGCCGTTATTCTTTGTCTTCTGTGATGTATCATTCACAAATCCATTTATTCTGTATAAGAACGTAGAGGGATTATCCCTACGTGTCTCTAATTTCATTGATTTCATACCACATTCTCGAGAATGCAAAATGGCTTTCCGAAGCAACGTCTGGCCAATTTTTTTTCTTCTTTTATCGGTTCTGACGTATAGATATGACAAATAAGCTTGCTTTTGAACTTGGTCATTACAGTAGAATGCAATTAATCCTACTACTATATTATTTTCTCTAGCAACAAATATTGATGCTTTTTCCAACAACTTTTCGCAATAATCACTGATTTTTATTAATGTATTTAGAGGAGGTTTGAATTCGTCTGAAGATACCCTAATAATATCAGTTAGTTCCCTTTTTGAGATTATATTATTAATTTCTAGCATATAAATACTTCAAAAGCTCCCATGAAAGCCTATATTATTTGAATTCGCCATATCGATAAGCTGGAAAGTATTTATTTTTGGGAATTCCCTTAGCTTTAGCAATTTCAAGATACTTTACCTTGTCAAAGATTCGGCCACACAGATAAGCGGTTCGTGTTCCTGTGGACCAACCCTGCTTAAACTTGCTTAAACCATCTTGACCGTCCGAATCGCTACCAGCAACAGCTCCAATATCAAACCATCGTACCTTGCCGAATAGGAAATCAAGGATGGCCCATTTGACTGCATAGGGAGCATAAAGATTATAGCCTTGTGGATCAAATGCCGATAGGTGTCCATATGCTACATCAGCCTGTATGTATAATAGATTTGCCCCAACTGCTGCTCCTTCATGAAGGACTCTGAACAGCAGTGTACCGGGTACAGATAATTGCCTGCTGAAAGACTTTTTTGAAAACGCCTGGATCCCACTAATATCATGCCTACACTTCAAAAAGTCATACAACCGAGACCACTCGTCAACAAAATCCGCTGGCGAGTCACACCTTTCCACAGTAACTCGCTTCTTTGACCTTCTGACACACTTACGATGATGTTTAGATACAATGTCTTCTCTTTGAAGATTGAGATCGGCCACGAAGTGTTCCTTAAAAGGCTTAACAAAATCGAAGCATCTCTGCAGGTAAGCAAGATCATAGTCACCGAATGGATCCGTAACCAGAACAAGACTTATCAGGTCATTTTTTAATTCTTCAATGTCAATATGAAGCTGAGACCAATCTTGACAAGAAAATAATGGATAGCATCCCATTCCATCTTTAAAAGGAAAGTCTGGAATTTGGCGCTCTAATATCCATCCACCACATCGAGGTAACTCCCTCGGATCACCAAACTCCGCTAACGAACGCGCATACTCAGGATGAGCATAACCCGTCAACATTCCAATTCCCCCAACATGATTCGAGATATCCGCTCCATGTTCGCTTCGCCGTATCTCTGGTCACAGAGAAGTGTCGCAATTGTCGCAGAAAGCCTGTGACTATCCTCAAATTTGCAGGGCACAGTATCACGGATAGACCAATGAACAGGTGGATATATTTCATGTCGGAACAACTTCTGTAGAATCTGGTCTCTTTTATTCAATATAACTGGAAAACCGATCGGAACCGTACCTTGCGACAATTCCGGAAACAAGGCTATCTCTTTTAACTCATTAGCCAGCACTAAATAGTTTTCGATTCGCTGATGTGCAGTTTTTGAATAGTCAAAACCTTGAAAAAGGAGTTTTTTAGACAAATCACTCATGGTAAAGTAGCCACAGGGCATTATGCTTTTCGTCTCCTGGAACAACTGATACCAGCGCCGTTTGCCGCCATATTTGTCAAACTCACGCCTGTTAATCGCAGCCTCGAGTGTTTTCATCCACCAGGATGTTGGCGTTGGCTGTAAATCGACATTATCGAAGCTAACATCACAGCAGGAAACCAAAACACCTCCATCGGGAATTCCGATAAACTTTCGAGGACTAAACAGGACGAAATCCGAATGCGCCCCCACATGCTCAGAAAGCAAAGCCTGGCAGGCATCCTCCAGAATCCATCCCCCTTGTTTTTTCACAATATCCACGACGTTCGCATCCAAAGGAAATCCAAAATAGTCTATGAAGACTACAATATCGTCAGCTTGAATCTGTTGAGTCCAATCCACAGAGGGAATTCGCAGATTGTAATCTATTTCATAGAATTTTAGACCTGTTTTCTTTTGATCCACAGCTTCAACCATCGTCGGACAAAGATAGGAAGGCATCCAAACATTACACGGTTTTAATAGATCGATCAGAATTAGAATTCCCGATCGCGCGTTGGCCAGAAATAAATTAGAGTCCCTTAGAAACAGCCATCGCCCGGTATCAACGGTTAAATCTGACAGAAGTGTCTGAGGCAAACCAAACATACCGCCAATAATTTTGTTATCACTTTTCAAGCTCACCTCTTGAAAATTTTATAGGAATTTCGGAACTCTGGTGATTACATTCTTTAGAGCTGAGCATAGTGATAATGTTGCAAACCTTTTCTACATCATCAGGGGAAAGATCATGATAAATCGGCAATGTAAGAATCCGGGATGTGACTTTTCTGGCCACTGTCAGTGGGTCCTTTACCGAGACACTGCTGTAACACGAATAATCACAAATCAACGGGTAGAAATAGCGCCTTGCATAGATGTTGTATTTCTTCAGTTCTTCGTAGAGCCTGTCCCTGCTCATGCCGAATTCCTGCTCATCCACTTCAATAGGCATATAAGAAAAATTATACCGGACATCCTTCGGCAACTGAGGCACAAAATGTATGCCCCGGACATCTTTTAATTTATCACGGTACAGAGCGGCAATCTGCCGGCCTTTTTCAATTTGCGCATCAAGATGTTTCAAAACCATACTTCCCATCAGAGCCTGCATCTCATTCATCTTGGCATTGGTGCCGGGCATCACAACTTCAACTTCATTTTTGAATCCGAAATTCTTCAAATAATCAAAGGTCTTTTTAACGCCCGAATCCTTAAATGTCAGCATGCCGCCCTCGATTGAATGGTAAATCTTGGTGGCATGAAAGCTGAACATGCTCATATCACCAAAATGGGCAATCGATTTATCTCCGACTTTAACTCCAAAAGCATGGGCGGCATCATAAATTAATCTTAAATGATGACGTCGTGCTATATCGGCCAGTACGTTTAGCTTGCACGGATGCCCGAATACATGAACTGCCAAAATAGCTGTAGTCCACGGAGTTATAGCTGCTTCGACTTTATTCGGATCCAAAGTATAATAATCCGGCTCGATATCGACAAAAACCGGCCTTATCTTGTTCCAAAAAAGAGCATGAGTAGTCGCTACAAAGGTGAACGGAGTCGTGATTACCTCTCCTGAAATTTCCATTCCCTGCAATCCAATCTGAAGGGCCAGGGTTCCATTATTGAAAAGGCAGACATTGTCAGTATCGAAGTAGTTGCTTAGTTGCCCATAAAAACGCTGAACTATTGGCCCATTATTAGTCAACCAATGGTTGCCCCAGATTTCCTTTAAGCCATCGCAGAATTCTTCTAAGGGTGGTAAAAATGGCCGCGTTACATAAATTGGTTTTTCAAATGGTTTTGTCATATCTTGCAATTACAGTTCACTTTATTATATATGTTTATAAATCAATATTCACTGACTGTTGGTAGCGATTTCTTTTGAAGCATTATCTTTGTCACCATCCTAATTCATTTGACAAAGATTTAGAACTCTGGTGATTTCTTTGACATCTTAAGAATAGCAAGTAAGCTCATCAGTTCGCCGCGCACTTTTCGCGAGCACAAAATACTTCCAATATAAATGCCGCCGGCTGCGACACAGCACCATGCGAGAATCCATCCCGACCTGGTCTCCCCAAGGCAAAAACGTATGATCCCGGTAACACAATATATAGCCGTAGCTACGATTGCCGGATACGACAGCGCTCTGAAAAAATCAACCACTCTAATAGGAGAATACCGAAAAGCAAAGGCCAGAGAAGGCACCATGATGATAGTTAGAAAGCACGTCGTATAAGATATAGCAACTCCTAAAGCGCCCCATGAAAGCCCAACAACAAAAGAAAGCAGGATTATGGGTACAGCTATAGCTCCCCAATACATCATCCTTTTGGTCTGTCCCAGCGATACATAAACGCACACAGTCGTACTTACCAGAGGCTGAAAAAATGCTGCAAAAGCAAGTACTTTAAAAATCGGGCTGGCACCGGCCCATTGCCCACCAAGTACAATTACTATGACCTCGTCGGACAATGCCGCTAACATTGCCACAAGAGGCATTGTGATAAATGCTATCATACTAATTGCCCGGTAGTAATAAGTCCTGTATCTTTCGGGTTCGTTTTGCAGGCGGCTTAGAGCAGGAATTGCAACTGCTGCAACCGGTGTGGTTATTTGCTGGATCGGAAGCATAAGAAGGGCATAAGCCTTGCTATATAGCCCTAATTGTCCAGCTCCCCAGAACTTGCCGATTAGCAGGTTATCACCGTTTCTTGCAAAGTAGTTCACAAGATCGTAACCAGTTAAGTATCCGCCAAACGCCAGCATTTTGCGGACACCGGAACCCCGAACAGGTAGACCGGGACGCCATCCACAAGCAAACCATGCTGCAACGGCATGGGTAACTGCCGCCGATAATTGCATAATTACCAGTGACCAATAACCTGCTCCATACCAAGCTGCAATGATTGCGGCGAAAATACCAATCGATATGGAAACGATATCGATGGCAGCTAAAATGCCAAAACGCATTTGCCTTCTAAGCAAAGCCTGATGCTGAATCGTCAGGCCGCCAAAAAATATGCCGCTTGCCAAGGCTATTGTGATTAAAGCCAGCCGCGGTTCACCATAGAACCAGGTAATGGCCGGTGCAAGAGCTGCTGCGATCAGCATCAAGCCGAAACTAAGCAGCAGATTGATCCAAAAAAGAGTGCTGATCTGGGCGTGGTTAATCTCGGCTCTTTGGACGGTGGCCAATGAAAGCCCCATATCCTTAAACCTCGTTACAAAGCCGGTAACTACCATGACCATAGCAATCAGGCCGAAATCCTGAGGCGTCAGTAAACGGGCCAATACGATCATTGAGGCCATCTGAAAACAAAACCTCGTCCACTGAGCAGCTATCGTTATAGCACCACCCCGAACAGACCGCCCTTTCAAATCGGCTTTGAGATATTCAGTATCGAAGAAGTTGTTCTGAAGAGATTCTTCTGCCAAAATGTCGCCTATTATATTTTTGCGTGATAGCTAAACGCAACGGTGTATAAGATTGTAAAGTTTGGTCTTTCGCCTGGATATAAGATATGATCTACTCTGCAATAAATTAATCGTCCGAATCAGAAAGTGAAGTCGTGTTACCATCCTGCAAGGCAGGGATATCGTGTTCGTCTATCAGGCGGGTAAATAGGGCTATTCTTCGGCCGGCGGATTCAAGGGAGCCATTTTTGCATACTTCGATTTTCAAATTCAAACTGGATCCGGGCCTCCTATCCCGAATAGGGACGTTTAACTTTAACACTTCATTATCAGCATTTTCGCTCTTATTATTCTGTCGCCAGGCCATCTTGCGTTCGGTGCCATCTCGATTGATAACATTCATACTGAGGCTGATAAATCCCATTTTGTCGGCTGCTGTTGAAACAGCCCGCCACCAATTATTAAAAGCATCCGCTTGATGAAAATGTAGCTGGGCGTCTTCGAAGTTCTTAATCTCCTTCTTCATCTCGCGTCTTAGAGTATATTTACGCCGAAGTCCGACAATTGTTTCTCTCAGCCGGACCGAGCCAACCACATAAAAGACCAGGACCAGAAGCAAAATAATGCACAGGAAAATGACCAGTGAATTTATGTCACGAGCAACCATCATAAACATTCCTAATCCTGCGAAAATCAAAGTTAGAACATATATTGTAATAACTACGTGATGCTGCTTGAGGCCCAGGTCGATGAGCCTGTGATGAAAATGTCTTCTGTCGGCAGAGAATATGGATCGACGTTCAAGGTAACGTCTCAGCATGGAAAAAAGTGTGTCAAAGATTGGAATTCCCAAAGCCAACATCGGCAGGGCAAGACCCACCATGGCGGAAGACTTGGCCGAGCACAGTACGCTGGAAGAGGCAATTGTAAATCCCAGAAACATGCTGCCGCAATCGCCCATAAAGATCTTTGCCGGACTAAAGTTGAAGAATAAAAACCCGGTCAGGCTACCGAGCATAGCAAGCATCAAAATCGCCATAACCACCTGACCGCTATAAACAGCAAATACTGCAATCACTCCACAAGCTATCGCTGAAATCCCGGCGGCAAGACCATCCAGGCCGTCACTCAGATTTATCGCGTTGGTAATACCAATTATCCAAAGGAGCGTAAGCGGCCAGGAGAACCAACCAAAATCAAGTGTAAACCAATTGCCGACAACCACTGATTCTATGCGGATACCGGCAGTACATATAGCAAGAGCGGCCGCTATCTGGGCAAGAAATTTTGTACCTGCTCGCAGGCCCTTGGTCTTAAGATCGTCAACCAAACCTACAATAAATATAAAACAGCCCGCGGAAAGCAACACAATAAGTTGTGGTAGAATATTCCGGAAGGCGTCGCCGATTACATTTGACAAAAACAGCACCGGAAGAACCAGAGATATCATAGAAAGAAATATTGCGATGCCTCCGATGTGTGATATGGGTCTTTCATGCACGTGACGCACACCAGGTACAGTGAAGATACGAAGGTGATGGGACAGCATGATTATAAAGGGTGTTGTCACCAACGCAAGACATGCAGAGCCAAGATATACGAATAAGTAAGTTTTCATATAAATTTATATTTTCAGCGCGGACTCCGTCCCCGTCGGTGTACCAACGAGGTTTTCCGTTCCGACAGCTTTCATTTATCAGTCATACAATGTCCACTGAAAGCTGAACTCTACAATTTGCAGGACACCACAAGAGTCAAGGTGTCCGATTCTTATCGCTTTCTGTGCTAGATAATGCTGACAGATCTTTAATCGCACTAGTTACATAACACAACCGGTCGTTGTTGTCACCAGCAAGGGCCAACGCAAGTTCTGGACGGTTTAAATTGTTTATATACACATCCGCTACACTGTTGAAAAATCCACCATCAAGCTCAACAGCCCTATCGAGCTTGTTAATCGCAGCATCAATTTTTCCTTCTTCTATATCGAGAAGAGCAGCAACAAAACAAACCGTGGGTTCGCATGGAGCCAGTTTGAATCCTTTTCTGATACGTTCCGCACCCATAGGATCATTGAGGATGGTTTTTTCAAGCTGGCCGACAACGCAATAGGTCGCCCCATAAGTAGGACAGAGCAATCGTGCTTTGTGAAATTCGTCTACGATTCGGCGTATTGCTTCCCTTGCACTTTCTGGAGCATTGATTGCGCCGGTATGAGGATCGGCTTGTTGGCTAATCGACTTCCACCGGTAAACATTCAACCAGTGTTTGTACTTGACATTCCCAGGCTGATATGAAACGGCCGTCATTGCATTTGATATCAAATCTGTGAATCTTTCCTCATCCACTTGCCAGTTTTTTTCTATAACGCCTTGTTCGGATATTAAAGTTTTTTTCCAGCTTGCTTCGGCAAGTCGAGCATTATTAGCCCCAAGCAAAGCCCATACATAAATTCCAACAACACAAACCAACGCAGCTATACGTAAACTCCCAGAACTATGAGACGCTGGAAGCACTTTTCCGGTAGTGTCGTCATTCTTTCGGAATTGTGCCAAAACCAGTAAGATCGCACATGAGATTCCAGAAAGCATCGCATTAGCCGGCAGGTGTTGACCGAAATCGCTTAAGCTGTGAATCATTATCGCCAGAAGTCCAAAACCGAGACCGTAGGCAGCCGAGCGAACCGGTGTAAAGGCATTCCTGACACTAACAATATAGCTTTTCCACACCAAAATCCCAAATACTAACAGAGCAGCCAAACCAATAATGCCGGTCTCCTCGGCTGCCTGGGCATATTCATTTTCTGCATAAGTCGCAAGGACAGGTATCGTGGAACGATCAAACATCGGATAGACAACTTCATGGGTTCCAAGTCCGGTACCTAAGGCAGGGAATCTGGTCCACGCAACCGCTATATCTTTGATTATCTGTAAACGATCTTCATACTGATTGAATTGCTGAAGAGTCGCCAGCCGGTCATAGACCGCATCGAAACCCACATACAGTATGCAAATAAATGCCCCAAGTGCCATCAGAACAATTACCCAACTCTGGCTTCTGAGTGACCGTCGCCAACTAAGGACAAGTGTGGTAAAACCCGCTGCGATTAACATACTGACCATACCGCCGCGGGTCAGTGACATAAAAACCGTAACCGCACCGATAATTATCATTGCTAGAAGCAACCATAAACCGCGAGCAGCCCGCGAGCTTATATAATCAAAAGCAACCGGCGGTGTCACTTTTCTCCCCCTGAAGGCTTCATGGACCTTCACCATGATCAGACCAAGAGCCGCTCCAATGGACAAGTTCATAAACTGGCCATAGTGGCTGTGATTGATGAACGTGCCCGAGTAGGCTTTACTGGAGCCTGAGGGTACTAACCAGTATATTTTCCCATTACCGAAGAGGCTCTGGGCAACAGAAAGCAGTGCAATTGAACCGCCAATAATAGCTATTGCACGTAAAAGCCGCTTTATTTGCTCTGGCTTGCGGTAAGTGTTGAGAACTACAAAAAAAACTGCTGCTACTGCAAGTACCAATCGCAAGTTTTGTGCTGTGGCATTAGGATAAAAGCTTAGTGTCATAGACTTCAGCAAAACGCTGGAGTTTGGTAAATCACCTAAAAGCTCTTTTTTCGTCGCTGCAGTATTCGGTGAAATTGCATTGACCAGGCCAGCTGGAAGAGGGATAAGCTGAAAGACTGCGATAAGGATAAATAATGCTACGGGAATGTATGACCACGACCACACAAGCTTTGCTTCTTTTTGAAAAACAAGCTTCAGTAAAAAACAAACAGAAATAGCTGCCGCAAAGACTGCTACAATCTCTTCACTCCAGGCTTCTACCGCTCCGAAGGCAAGGGGCATAAACGCAAGAAGCGATATCACCAGCCATTCGATTACCTGATCAAACCTGCCTGGATGAACATCAATGACGTCGAGATTGGATAGGCTTTTCTTCATCTGCCCTCCTTAACTCTTTCGAATAATATCATGGTTTTCCGCAATTGCTGCAGGCTTATCAGGATTAGTCTTTTTCTGCTTGCGACTTTCTAAAACATAGCTGCCATGATAATATCCATATTCGCTATGATAACCATAACGTCCTTTCTTTGAAGCATTGTTTACAACCACTCCAAGCAGGTGTGCCCCGACACTTAAGAGACCGTCACGGGCCAGCCGACTGCTCTTTCTTGTGGATTTGTCAGCCCTGAGAACCAGGAGTGTTACATCAGAGATGGCAGCAAGTATTTGAGCATCAGTGACGGGCAAAACCGGAGGTGAATCAATAATAACACGGTCATACTTGTCCGACAGATCCTTTATGAGCTTAGCGAAGGATTTGCTGTTTATTATCTCGGCCGAATTGATCAGTTGGGTTTTGCACGGAAGCAGTTCCAAACCTTCAATTCCACTGGCCTGGATTGCCCTTTCCAGGGTAGTAGTTCCGGAAAGTAGTGAGACAAGCCCGTCACTGCCATTCATTTCAAACACCTGGTATTGCATAGGATTACGAAAATCGGCGTCGAGCAGCAGGGTTTTCTGACCAGCCTGAGCCATCGTTATAGCAAGATTACTTGCCAAAGTAGTCTTACCCTCCAGGGATTCAGCAGAAGTTATAAGTATCGTTTTTGCCTTATCTTCCGGTACGCCGAAAAACACGGATGTACGTATTGCACGATAGGCCTCGGCTGCACGCGAATTAGGTTCGAAATGAACTTTCCGGCCCCGGGCAACGATGCTTCGCTCACCTTGCATTGATGGAACTACACCTAAGACCGGCACTCCAAGGACCGATGACACCTCCTCGGTAGACCGTAAAGTTTGGTCCATCCAATCGCGAAGAAGTGCCAGGGCGCAACCCAGCATAAGCCCAATAACAAAGGCTATACCCAAATATCTTCCCTTTTGTGGTTCAGAAGGATTATTCGCCTGACGTGCAACTTCGAGAACACTGATATTTAGCGCTCCTACATCTTCCGTTAAATTGACTTCCTTGATTCGGTCACTGAGAATATCACAGAGTTTTTTTGTTTGTTCCCACTCGGACTGAAGTATTGTGTACTGAGCAAGCTGCTCATTGAGATTAAGGGCCAACTGACGCTGATCCTCATAGTATTTTGCTATTTGTTCTTCCTTTTCTTTCGCAGCATTGTACAGTTGTTCGAAGACCGCAAGCTGGGCCTTTGTAAAGTCGGTATCCATCTGGTCTATCTGAGATCTGATATGGGCGATTTCATTCTCCAGAGATGTTACCGCAGGATGCTCCGGAGTAACCTGGCGCAAACGGTCCTTAAGTCGAAGCTGTAACTGATCCAGCTTGGATATAAGGACATTTTTCTCGTTAACAGTTGAGACATACACTCCCTTAGCCCGCTGAGCTTCGGTAAATTGCATAAATTTGGCAGGATCACTGATTAATGTTTTTGCGGATTCATAAGCCGATTTACTCTCGATGGTTGCAAGCTGCGCTTCTGTCAGGACTGACGAGAGCTTTCCAAAACGTTCAATTACGATATTGCCCTGTTCACTTTCAAATGCCAGAGAATCATTTTCCCTTTTAAAATCCATCATTGTCCTTAACTTTTCTGAAAGTTCTTTGTCACGTTTATCCTTTTCATTTTGAAGAATTTTCAGAACTTCCGCCGAAGTGCTTCTCTTGCGGCTTCCATGATATTTAATATATGAATCCACAACTGAATTTACAACCTGTGCTACTTCTGCCGGATAAGGCGATTTAAACGATACGCTAATGATATCGTCTTTACTTCCTACACGAACATTCAAGTTGCTTTTCATCAGCCCGACCGGATTATTCACTTTTGCAAATGTCTGCATCTGTTTTATGCCGGGAGTATCAGCAACCGCTGCGAGAATTGGTGTTGACCTGAGTAATTCAGCCTGTGTGTAGAGATAATTCTTGGACTGAGTCATTATGCCTTCTGCTGTCTCGCTGATAATCTTAGGCCCGCTTTGCTCGACGTATATCCTGGATGTACTCGTATAAATTGGCGCGGTCTTTATCAGATAAACAAGAGCAGCAACTAGTGCTACAAGAGTAGTGATCAAAACGATTAACCGACTGCGCCAAATAATTCGAATCAGGCTCTCGGGCATGATTTGAACCGTTGACGGCGGTCTCATATTCGAGTCTTTTTTCCCAACAGTTTTGCGATTTTCATTTTCGTTTATCATATTATAACCCCATAGTGGCACTCGTTCCGCTTTCTGTTAATCCCAAAAATCCTCTGGACGCAGGTACACGCCGGCGCTGATCCTGAATACTTTGTTCAGAAATGCATTGGTTCTTGTCCGGGGTGTACGTTCTACTGCAATAATGTCACCTGGTTTTATACGAGAATTCAAGGCGTCAGCGAACATCGGGCCATTTTCAATCTGGAATGTTGCACTTACAATACTACCATCTGGCTTGAGACGGTAAACCACAGCATACCGCGGATCAAGATCAAGATCCAAGCCGCCTGCTAAGCCTATCGCCTGCATAATATTGTACTGCATATTGGCAGGATAGGGATAGCTACCTTGCTTGTTTACCAATCCAATAACCGTAAAAGGTAGCTGTTCAAGCTGCTCAACGAGACGGGCATACACGGAAGGCCTGTTAACAGCATACATTGGATAGTAGGCATTAATAACAGCTGTTTCAATTTGACTCAGAGTCCTTCCAGCAACCTCGATCTCACCAACAACAGGAAGCGTTATAGTTCCCTTTTGATTAACCCGGCACATATACGGAGCATTAGCCTCGATTCCATTTTCCTCTTCGGCAGTAACGATCTGTAATATAGCCGGCATGGTCAGCTCCAGAACCTCACCGGGCATGACACGGTAGCTCCCCATACGCGTTGTGGACTTCAATAGCCGATCCATCCCCTCAGTTGGATGCACAGGACCGGCATTTTCGAATTGGGCCAATTGCTTCGCAGATGATGGGCGAACATTATCGCTGCAACCAGCAAAGTTGAGGGATAGTAACATAACTACAAGGAGATTAAAAAGAAAGTATCTCCTTGACAAGCGCACGATTAGATTATTGTACTTCACGAAGTTCAATTTTTGGGTACCTCCCTGGAATTACTTGCGTTAATTGAAGCGTTCCTCTCGCTCCAAAACGCACGGAACCTGTTAAACATTCAAGATTCTCTCCTTAGAGATCCAAACGATATCCAGTTATACTTTATGGTCTCTTTACTCAAATTCTCAGGCTAATTCTCCTACTTAGTTATTTTATTAATGTATATAATGCCCTACCGCGATCATCGTATTCTTTAAAAGTAATACGATAACTCGGAAAAGAACAATAAATCATCGACATTTCCGCAAAAAACTTGTTCCTGTCTTCTCTTCCTATTATTTACTAGTCCCTGTTTGTCGTTCTAAAGCACAGAGTGGCCGAAACGGACTCCGCATTGCCGGTCTAACCGGTATCCGTATCGGAGGCAATGTCATTACACTCCCCGACAGAGGCATTTCTGAAATGTTCCCCGCAACCGGCCCGATTGTTCTTAGCGTAACAGGATCAAAGATATCCATCTGCCCAGTGACTGGTTTATCAGAATCGCTCCCCAAAACTGTATATGAAACAGTGCTAATATATATGACAACCACTAAGACTAAAGCTCCTAATAATATTTTAGCTTTAAAGCTCAATTCGTTTTCCTCCATATCAGCTTCATCACATCCGAAGCACTCAATACATACACAATCCACCTTCCATATGGCTCCTTATCGAGCCATTCAAATGCTTCCTTGCACCTCGCGAAATGCCGATAGAGTTTGAAGAGAGACTGATGAAAAACTACAATCTCCCGCTTTCATAAGACCTTAATAATATATTCTTACGTTTAAATACAGACCATCCTTCTATGATTAAGATCTTAAGAATTATATCTTACCATTTCTACGTCCTAAAGATAATTGTTCATTATAACGTATTTAACGGTGTTTTGTCAAACTAATTTTTATCAGAAAATGGTACCAAATCAAAAACTTCTTCAATAACTAAGCTACGGATTTCGAAAAACTTTTAAGACTGAAATACAGGTTAAAAATACCATAAAATCACGTAATCTCATCTTCAGATTTATTCGGACATTGCCCCCCCGCCTGGATTGACACGCCTTCATATGTTCTTGTAAAGAAAGAATTTATGAAGATATCTTATGAAGATAACGATATAGATAAACCTAAATGAAAGCTTTAATTTGCTGTATGGAAACTACAGTTACAACAGAAGGGAAGTTAGGCCTTTATCTCCAGGATCCCCAAAAAACTTAAGGAAATTTCAATTTTTTAGTTGACATTACATAGTATGCATTACATAATATGCAAAACAAGATAGTAAATCAATTATCAAAATTATGATCTTTAAAAGGAGACAATAATGAAGTTTGAAAGCCAGCTATTAAAAGGAGTGGCCCCCGTGGTCGTTCTGGAGATACTCTCAGGCGGCCAAATGTACGGCTATGAACTAAGCCAGGCGATAGAGCAGCGGAGCGGTGAAATTTTGACGCTCGGTAAAGGAACGCTATACCCGCTGCTTTACAATCTTGAAGCGAAGAAATTAATCAAGGGTAAATGGGAGACAGCCGGGACTTCTCGAAAGAGAAGATACTACTCCATAACCAGCAACGGTAAAGATGAATTGGCTAAACAAAAGGCCCAGCTCAAAGAGCTAACAGCCGGCCTGAATCTCGTCTTCGGCGGCGCAATATCGATGGCCTGATTATTGGTATCAGCCTTAGTACTATGCAGATGTCAGAGGAATAAGAAAATGTCTGATGGAAAAAGCGATTCAAAAGACCTTCCCGAATGTGTGGGTGACTATGTACGGCGACTTTTGAAAAAGATGCGTTATCGCCGAAAGGTCAGGGATGATGTCGAGGCTGAATTGACAGCACATTTTGAGGACGAGCTGAAGGACTGCAAGAGCAGTGAAGAAAAAGAACAAATAGCAAAGCAACTTTTGTCTGACTTCGGTGACCTGAAACTTCTTGCTATACTTTTACGCCGGGCCAAGAAACGCTGCCGGCCGCTCTGGCGAACCATCGTAGCAAGAACATTCCAGGTAATCGGCGTGTTAATTGTGTGCTTTATATTTTATGTTATATGGTTTTCTTTTGGTGAGCCAACCATTCGAGTCGATTACGTCAAATTACTCAACCGGATGAATCAGCCGGATATTCGCCAGCAGGACAATTCCTGGCCCAATTACGAAAAGGCATTTGAATTGTTCGTACCCCGAAGTCCCGTCGTCGAACAGTATATCTCCTACAGGGAAAACAGGAAAGAGCGAAAAGATGCGCTGCGGCTAAAACAGATGATACAAGATAACATCCAGCAGATAAATACATGGTTGGATAAGAACCAGCAATACTGGGACAACCTGAGCACAGAACAACAGGAAGTTTTACATAAATGCCTTGAATACAACTCAGTACCTTTCCCCAAAATCGTCTATCAGTCAAACAACGATTGGCGGACCACAACGATTGAGCTGATGACTGAACATATTATTCGATGCATCAATGAAGAAAATCAAATTACAACTCCTCGCGGCTTCGGGACTCTTAGGAGTCTGGGATCCGAGTACCTCAGAGCCGAACTTGAAAATTGGATGAAAAACAAAACAATCCCGCCAAATATTCTTGAGGTGGTTTCTGTAGCGGCTCTTCATGAGGCAATCAAACGGTTCAAAAATCTACCCGAAGACATTTCAGCACCACTTACAGACGTCGAATGCGAATATATCGGAGGTTGGATAAAACAAAACGAAGCGGCCTGGAAAGAGTTTTCGGCCGGCAGTTCCAAATCCTACTGCTATCGATCAGTTGCTCATGATGCTGATGACCAGGATAAATCGCTCTGGAGCATTGCTATGCCGCCTTTTAATACACTGAAAAATTTGGCAAGATTGGGAGCTTGGCGCTCTCGCTTTGACAGAACCGAGGGGCGATTGCAACAGAGTATCGAGAATTGTCTTGCTGTCGTCCGAGCCGGTAGTCACTGTCAGGGTAAGGGAACCATTGTCGAACAATTAGTGGGCGCGGCAATAAGCGGCCTCGGCCACGAAGAAATACTAACCATCATGGCCGACAGGGAACTTTCCAATACCGAACTGAAACGATTGTACGAGCAGCTATCCAGGATTTACCCCGGAGACTACCCACTCATGAACACCGAAGGTGATAGATTGATGTTCATGGACGTCGTCCAGCGATCGTTCACCGACGGAGGCCCCGGCGGGGGACATTTGATACCGGGAACGTGGGATCGTTACACGGACTTGAATCTTTTCGATGTTGATGAGGCCGACAAGCGAATTTTCATGCCATTATGCACAGCAGTAAGTATGGTCCATGCAAGACGCAATACAACAGTGACCAAGGCGAATGAAATATACGACCTGCAAAGCAAGATTACCAAAATGACTCCATACGAAAGGCATGTATCTGATATCAAAACGGCCGATGAAATATTATATGAATTAGGGCAAAACTACCGGTTCTTTTTGATTGCAATATTTATGCCGGCAACTTCTCGGACTTCCGATATAGCATATCGAGGCAAAATGGGACATGAAGCAACAAAAACATTAGTAGCAGTTCTGCGATGGCGGCAGGAAAAAAATCAATACCCGGCAACCCTCGATGAATTGGTCAAGGCCGGATTCCTACATGAGCTGCCTATGGACGCATTCAGCGACAAGCCTTTAGTCTATAAAAAGACGGACGATGATTTCATCCTCTACAGCGTCGGCTTCAATTTTATTGATGACGGCGGTCAATACTGCAAAGACAGAAGCGGCAATATCCGAAAATGGGGCGACAACGGCGACACGGTATTCTGGCCGGTCATAAAATAGCAATCCCGTGAAATCCTTGCAATTGTATCTTTCTGACCATATCATATCCTTCACAAGAAAAACAATTGACATAAACAAGTCACAAACTGTTTTTTCAGGAGATGACTATGAGTTCCGGAAGATGCCCCTTAAAATGCAATTGCAATCATAGCCTCAGCCGACGGCAGTTTATTCGCAGTTCGGCAGGATTCATGGCCGGTTCTGTTCTTATGCAAGGGTGTAATGCACTTGTTCAAGAACCAATGGTGACACAGAATCCCATCCGCCAGTGCGGACCAGCGTCGAAATATGTGCCAACAATCAAAGCCGCCTTCGTGAGGCGGAAAGAAGACTACGGCATGCTCTGGCCAGGGGCAGTCTATGATGGGCAGGCCGCTCGGAAGATGTACAGCGAAAAAATGACAAGCTCCGCCGAGAAGCTCGGGGCAAAGCTCAATCTTCGCAGCGAACCACTTTATAGTCTCGCCGAAGCTGAAGGCTGGATCGCCGAAGCTGAAGCCCAAAAGACCGACGGCCTGGTGCTGGTCATGCTGGACCGCCAGCAACATTCCTGGCCGAGCGCTGAAAGAGTTGCTAACAGTACAATTCCTTCAATTATTTATTCACCACTCGGCACGTCATTCACAACCAATACGATAAATTTGGCCGAAACACCCGGTTGCGTGATTTATTCTACGAACGATTTCAGCCAGGCCGCTTACGGCATGAAAATGCTGTGCGCCACGGCAAAGATGCGCAAGACCCGCTGCGTTGTGATAAGAGGCCGGAATCGTTCCGAAGCTCCTTTAGCCGATACCGGAATCTCAATGCGAGTCGTACCGGCTACGACATTCATCGAGCAGTACAACAAGACTGCAGAGAACAAGGACATGCTGGTGATGGCAGACAATTATCTACGCCGGGCGCGAAAGGTGACGGGCGCCACCCGCCAGGACGTCATTAACGGTGTCAAAAGCTATTATGTAGCCGGCAGGATTCTCGAAGCCGAGCAGGCCGACGCTATAACGATGGATTGCCTCGGCGCCCTCGGCCGGCTCAAGGTAAGTCTGCCCTGTATCGCCTGGTCGCGTATGAACGACGATGGTATTCCCGCCGCCTGCGAGGCCGACTACGGCGCGGTCGCATCACATATCATCACACAGTATCTGTTCGACCGGCCGGGCTTCCAGCAGGACCCTGTGGCCGATACTGCCGACGATTCGATCATCGGTGCACATTGTTCGTGCCCAACACAGCTTAACGGCTTCGGTGCCGGTCCCGAGCCATTCGATTTGATGCACCATCACGGTAACCGGGACGCTGTACCTCGAACGCTATGGCAGTTAGGCCAGCGAGTAACGAGTATCGATTTGCTACCCGGCAAAGCGGATGGCAGCACACCATCACAGGTGCTAATATCAGCCGGTTCTGTGCTGGAGAATATGGACGTGCCGCCGTCGGGCGGTTGCGTGGTATCGGTAAAGGTCAAATTCGACGGCGGACAGGAAGTCCTGAGCTTCCCGGGTTTCCACCAGATATTCTTCTACGGAGACTACGCACATCAGATGAAAGATTTCTGCCAGCTTAACAAATTCGAAGCCCATATCGTATAATGCGGCAAAGATTTATTGGAGAATGACCCATGAAAAAAAGTTGCGACTGGCCCGGCGACAACAAACTCATGATCGAATACCATGACACCGAATGGGGCGTGCCACTTCACGACGATTGCAAACTGTTCGAATTTCTTCTGCTCGACAACGCCCAGGCTGGACTGAGCTGGCAGACTATCCTGAATAAACGTGAAAATTACCGCAAAGCTTTTGACAACTTCGATCCGACCGAAATCGCCCGTTATAATAAACGCAAAATCACTTCACTGCTGAACAATCCCGGCATCGTTCGCAACCGGCTGAAAATCCAATCCGCCGTGACCAACGCCCAAGTGTTTCTGGAAATTCAGGCCGAGTTCGGATATTTCGATACCTACATCTGGCAATTTGTTGGCGGAATACCCATCCGAAACCATTGGAAAAGCCTCAAAGATATCCCCGCCACTTCACCCGAATCAGATGCAATGAGCAAGGCCCTTAAAAAGCGAGGCTTTAAGTTCGTCGGCTCGACGATCTGCTACGCCTTCATGCAATCGGTCGGCATGGTCAATGACCATCTTATCCATTGTTTTCGTTATACCCAATGCGGTTGATTAATTAGACCGGATATGAAAGAAAAAAAGAAGAAACATGATAATATCCCTCAGTTAGTTTCGATTACTTCTGTTACAACAGAAGGTATGCTGAACTTGAGAAAAGCAGTCCGTCAATACCTCGAAGTTGATGGCAAGCGAAAGCTCTATATTAAGATAAAAGGCGAGATTATCCTGTCGGCTAAGTCAGACAAAGGCAAACCAATAGAAATGGACTCGAAAAATCGTATCTGTCTTCCCAACGAAGTGCTTAATCTTTTGGGCATTAATAAGAAAATACAGGTTGCCCTGGTAGAAAGAGACAACGCCGTTGCGATTAAGGTATTCAAAATCGTAGAGGAACACGGCAAACGTGCCAGATTTATAGACATAGAAACAGACCACAACATTGTTCGCAAGGTTGAAACAAATCCAGCGGTAGAGCAATTTATCCCGATGCTCGTCAAGCGATATAAGGGCAAAAAACTGAAATACAACTTATATACATTTCTAAAAGGAAGAAAAAATCTTCAGGCCTGGCAGGCACGCCGGGCGCTTGGCAGCACTGAAAAATCAGATAAGAAGCTAAGGCAATCATTAATTGAAGACCGCCTAAATAGACTGCATAAAAACGGTTCATGGGAAAACCATGTGCCGGTCACTGCGCGTAACATATGTGAATTAGCCGATTTGGGAATGACCCGAAAAAACACAGAAATCCGAAAAGCATTAGACTGGCTGATTGACAGGCCGCAGTCGAAGTACAATCCGGGCATATGGTTCGCAACCGACGAGCTGATTCGCGAGCAAGTTCAGGTCATCAAGCGAAGAAAACAACACAAGGGCAAAGGATCCAGAGAACGCTTTAATCAACGAAAAGCTGAAGAAGTCAATCTCGTTTGTGCAGGTGAACCTTTGGCATTCAAGCCGTGCGGAGCAAGAATTTCATGGCCCACGGCTTTGGCTCTGGAAGCGCTGTTGAAATTGAATTGTGAGGATTGTAAGCGTGTGCAGACAGCCTTGCAGACGTTAGCAATCAATCCGATGTGGTGCGACAATACATATCAGCACGGACTAAGCGAGTGGAAAAGGACGAAGCCTCCACCGAAGGAGGCACTCGATATGTTCAGGAAATACTCTATACGAAGTTTTAAGTACGGCGGGATCTGTGATATTCAGGAATTGTCAAGAGCTGATATGTGCCACCAGCCGTTTTATCTGCGCCGCGTAGCACAATTTTCTTCCGGAAACTACCGAAAGTATCCCTTAAAAATGCCGGATGCAGACATGGGATGCAAACTCATGATGATCCGAGCGCTAAGTAACGTTAAAAACCGAACACTTAAAAAAATATTAGAGATCTACCTCTGGAACTATGCCGGTTTGCAGAACAACGAAGACGGAAGCTTTAATACAAATCCGGAAAGAACTTTTGCTGATCTGCAGTTTATTTTATTGCAAATTTTCTCAAGATACGATCATCCTGTAGCCAAACTAGTAATTCTCAGAGCCATGCCATGGATTATAAACAATCAGAACAAGGACGGCTCATGGGGAAAAGAACCTTACAAAGATGTCGCGACACTTGTTGTTGTACAATCTTGTGTTAGCTTGGGCGATTATTTACCAACTCATTTTATTACAAATGAATAACTGACACATTACCGGGTATTCGAATTCTGTCTTTATTGATCTGCAGCCGAGATTGATTGATTAATCTTCCAGAATTTACAGACGAGCAAAAAGACGGACATGCAGAAATCCGAAAGGAATTGGAGAAGGTACAAGAGCAATACAGCACGCTATCAGAGAAATTGTATGGAAGAGATCAGAAGCAGACAAAGGGACAAATCGAACAGCTTGAGAAAGAACATCAGGAAGTTCGCAATCGCATGACAGAGCTTCGCTCGAAATTACCGGCAGAGGCCGAACGCCATGCATGGGTCTGGCTGTTCCTACGGAGAAAAATTTAGGACCGTTCGGCATGTTAAAAGTCTATCAAAACAGTTGTTGAGGTTAGGGAGCGACGGTCACTGCAAAGAATGAAAGATGGCGAGACTGGCCGTAGATGATATTATTCTCCATATCCAGAGCAATGGTAATATCTTCCCATTCATCCGTCGAAGGATCATAACATCTGAGCTTCAAAGCGTTTTCCTGTGCCTGGTTTAATCCAGCATCGTCATACATTATGGCCAACTGGATCACGCCACTATATACGGCCGTCGTGTGTATTTCGTAAACTATTCCCGAAGGCACGAGGGACATTTCCTTCAGTGAAATCGGCCCATCCGGCGTCATTGTCACAGTCGTATTGCCGCCTCGATCAACAGCGTCGAATGTCAGCATAGTTCCGGCCCTTAAATCAGCAACTTCCACTCTCTTGCCGGGTGGAGTATCTTGTTGTGAATACTTGATCGTAGCAAAATCGTTATGGCTTTCGGTTCCGAAACTGCCACCGGTGACATAGATATTCCCCGCTTCGTCCAGAGCCATGGCATAAGCATAATCACAATCACTTTCAGGCCCATTTGCCACCGGGACAGACGAGTCACCACCCGATGCATCCGACAGCACATTGGGGGAGTATGACGGCCCATCATATCTTGCCACCCAGACCTCGTTTCCCACAAAATCATATTTGATTGTGGCATAATCAATACTTGTACTCCAGTCATAACTATCACCGGTTACATAAACATTGTTTGAAGTATCTACTAAAATGCTCCATGCCCGGTCGCCGTTATTTGCCGGACCGTTATATGTCGCCACCCAGAGCTGATTGCCGAACGAATCATATTTAATTGTGGTATAGTCCTGCTGGGTTACATCGTTATCAGTATAACCCGTCACATAAACATCGCCGGAGCTGTCGAGAGCTATAGCAGTAGCATAATCGTTCTTATCGCTCAACCCGTTATATCTTGCCTCCCATTGCTCTACACCGTCTGAATCATACTTAATCGTGGCATAATCATAGCTTGTCGAACCACCGCCACTATATCCGGTGACATATATGCCACCGGATTCATCCACAGCTACGGCAACGGCAGTATCATACCTTGAATATGGCGGACCAGACGGTCCTGCGTATCTCGCCACCCAGATCTGGCGGCCGGATGAGCTATACTTGATAGTGGCATAGTCCTCACATGTCTCGGCGCCGCCGTAACTATATCCCGTAACGTAGACATTGCGAAAAGCATCCAGCGCAATGGCCTTGGCACTATCATTATAATTGCCCGGCCCGTTATATGTTGCTACCCACCGCCGGCGACCATTTTCATCATATTTAATCGTCGTATAGTCAAGGCGGCTCTCGTTGTTATAACTCTCGCCGGCAACATAAACATTCCCCATATTATCCACAGCTATGGCAAATACAAGATCATTGCCATTTCCCGGACCATTATACCGTTTCACCCACTGCTCAATTCCATCCGGGTCATATTTGATCGTGGCATAGTCGTATCTGGTCCCGTCGCCATAGCTATATCCCGTCACATAGACGTTACCGAAAGCATCCACGGCAATGGCTCTGGGAGTGTCATGATGATTTCCGGGGCCGTTATATCGTGCTACCCACTGCTCAATTCCTTCTGAGTTGTACTTTGTTGTGGCGTAATCCTGGTGACTGCTGCCGCCATGACTATGTCCGGTTACATAGACATTGCCTGAATCATCCACAACTATGGCCTCAGCATTATCATCATAATTTCCGGGGCCGTTATACCTCGCCACCCACTCCTCAATAACGTCAACGGCCGAAAGCCTGCACGGAAGAAGAAATAGCAACAACAGAAGAGACAGCAGGGTCAACCTTCTGATTTTCATCCCCAATCCTGACTCTGTTTTATTCACCCTTTTCTCCATGCTCCAAACAACACGAAAGAACGGCAAGATGTCAGAAAAGTCCGGCCGGCATAGATTTATCAGAATAATCTGACAATCGTACTCTTCTGAGTCCTTAGCTTCGCTTAAGGACCTGCTTATCGAAGCAGTTATCTTTTCGAAGATAGACACTCTCTAAAATGAATCTCGAATCGAACGAGTCATTCAGAAGTAGGCGAGTCTCTCCTCCTCGAGAAGCCTTATATTACGAACCATTATTCGTAAAGCTTTTAGTTTTTCTCAATATTGCCTAACTTATCTATTTCCTCTATTATACGGATTGGGCGTCTCTTGCCAAGAAAAATCTTCAAAAAATGTCACTATTTATTTATTTGAATATATACGACGATTTCTTCGATATATCTCCAAAAAGCCCATTAAGCATACCAAATAACTGGGATTTTCGACACGGGATGACGATAGAAAGTACCGATTATGCTTCTTGTGTCAGATTCCGCTCTCGGCCGTTAAACAACCGAATTGGCCCATTCGGCTTCGCTCAGGGTAAACTTTGAATTGGCTTTGTTTTTTTGTGCCCCCAAGGGCAAAGTGTTGTCATAAATTCCTTTCATATAAGTATTTGCGCCGATTTGCCCACCTGCAAATTGGCTTTGTTTTTTCAAATTGGTTTTGCAAATCCGTTCTGTTTCGGATTTCGGGCTTAGTATTTCGGATTTCCGGGCGAAGCCCGGCGCATTGGCTTTGTTTGGCTTTGTTTTCACCAGGTGTCCAATTCGATTATTATCTCGTATCTCCTTGTTACCAATAACTTTAAGCACATTTGACTCCAGCGAAAATTGGCTTTGTTTTTTCAAAAAGCTCTATTTAAGACACAGATTTACACCGATTAACACTGATATTTTGAGCACATAAGAGCATAGGTGTTAAAAGACGGCTGAATTTAATCATGTTTTGCCTTTCCCTTTTTCATTTTTCATTCAAAAACTCGATATACTATATACTACATACTAAATACGAGTATGTTATCTATTCTACGACCGGCAATCCAAAAAGGCGGGCTTTTTAAAAAAAATGTCCGTGAGACGGCTCTCTTTATCGACGAGCACGCGGTCCGCACCGTTCGGGCCTGCGCTCACAGGCGTCCTGAGCGCAGCCGAAGGATCTATCGTGCGTATGTCGTATGTCGCCAGTTAATTCTCGACTAATGCTCTAATTCGTTACCCCCTTGAACCATTCAGATTTGTTTGACACAAGAGGTTTGTTGTCCTATATTTGAAACAGATTGTGCGGCTATTTATTTTGTCATTTAACACCAGGGCGTGAACGGACAAGGAATACTGAAAGGGAGTAGATAAGAGCGATGGCGAGCAAGAAAAAAACAAAGAAGAAAAGCAAAAAATCAACAAAGCGAATAAAGCAGCCTGATAGAGTCCCCCCAAGCTTCAAGTTACTGCACACACTTCGTGGACATAAGCACCCAATCTGGGAAATAGCTTTCTCACCGGATGGACGGACTCTCGCTTCCGGATCAGGCGACAATACGATCAGGCTGTGGGATGCGGATTGTGGTAAGCTGCGGCAAACACTAAAAGGGCATATCCGCCGTGTCTGCAGCGTGTCGTGGTCACCGGATGGGCAAACTCTTGCTTCGGGATCAGATGACAAAACTATCTGTCTGTGGGATGTGACTAGTGGGGAACGATACCAAACACTAAAAGGACATTCCAACGATGTTAACAGTGTGTCGTGGTCGCCGAATAGTCGGATTCTTGCTTCGGGATCGCTTGACGACACGATCTGCCTGTGGGACGCAAATAGTGGCAAACTGCAGAAAACGTTAAAAAGGCATACCGACGGCGTCAATAGCTTGTCGTGGTCATCGGATGGGCGGACACTCGCTTCGGCATCATACGACGGAACGATCAGACTGTGGGATACGGATAACGGTAAATTGCAAAAAATATTAGAAGGACATACCTTGGGTGTGTGTAGTGTGTCGCGGTCGCCAGATGGGAAGATTCTCACCTCGGGATCAGATGACGATACCATCCGCATGTGGGACGTGGCCACCGGGAGGCCGTTGAGCGTCATAGAAGGCCATACACATAGTGTTGTCGCAGTGTGTTTCTCTCCAGACGGACAGTTGCTCGCTTCCAAGTCCGATGACAACACGGTCCGATTATGGCGGGCCAAGACCGGTGAGCCATTGGCAATACTCGACGAACCTGCTGGAGACATATTTGGCGGCCTAGCCTTTCATCCCACTAAGCCCATATTAGCAACGCTCGGCGAGAAGGACAGAGTCATTCGTATCTGGCGGTTGGACTACAAAAAATTGTTGGGCGTCAAGGCAAAGCCTCGGAAGCCCGCCGAACGGGCATCGCACTATGCAAACGCCAAGGTCGTATTAGTCGGTAATACCAGTGTCGGCAAAACAGGTTTGGGCCTGGTTCTGGCCGGTAGGAAATTCCGTGCTACTGAATCCAGCCACGGCCGACATGTCTGGATGTTTGACGAAAAAGAGGTTGAACTGAAACAATCAAAAGCAAACGCTTCGCATATCAAAAGTACGCGAGAGACACTGTTGTGGGACTTGGCCGGCCAGCCTGGCTACAGGCTCATTCACCAATTGAACCTGCATGAGGTTGCAGTAGCGCTGGTGCTATTTGATTCACGCAGCGAGACCGAGCCTTTCGCCGGAGTGTCCTATTGGGCGCGGGCCCTGGACGAAGCGACCGGGAACTTTCCGCTGGTTAAATACCTCGTAGCAGCACGCATCGACCGTGGGGGAGTGACAGTTAGTAAGAACCGCATTAATGAGGTCATAAAAAAATACGGCTTCAAACGCTTTTTCAAGACCAGCGCCAAACGCGGAGATGGTGTGACAAAGCTCATAGATTCAATCCATAAGGACATAAACTGGACCAAATTGCCCACTGTTTCTTCTACCGAACTTTTTCGTGCGGTGAAGCAGTTTCTAGTTAAGCGAAAACGCAACGGTGAAATCTTATCAACAAAATCTGATCTATTAGAGAGGTTTCGTAAGACAAGGACATATGCCGACACTACCGAAGACGTTTTTTCCACATGTTTAGGCCGACTGGAAGCCGCGACGCTTGTTCGACGTCTTTCGTTTGGAGACTACGTACTCTTACAGCCTGAGATGTTGGACGACTATTGCGGCTGGCTGGCACTGGCCGCCCGCGATCAGCCGGATGGATTAGGATTTATCTCCGAAAAAAAGGCTCTTGACGGTAAATTCAAGATGGACATGGATCGACGCCTTAAAGGCAAAGCAGAAGAAAAAACTATGCTCTTAGCGACGTTGGAAGAGGTTGTAGGCTGCAACATCGGTATCCGACAACAAACGGATAAAGGATCGATGATAGTCTTCCCATCCGAACTGAGCGAGGAACTGCCCGACTACCCCGGCGGCTACTCCCTGGCGGTTGCGTTCTGTTTCCAGGGACCAGTGAGCGGCATTTATGCTACCCTAACTGTAACGCTTATGTACTCTGTCCCGTTTCAGAAAAAAAACCTTTTCAGAAATGCAGTATTATTCCATGGACCGGGAAAGCAGCTTTGCGGCTTTGCAGTCGAGTACCCCGACAAAAGCGATGATTCGGTCGGAAGACTTGTAGTATTCTTCGAAGCGGACACCGACCATGCTATCAGACTGCTGTTTTTGCGTTACGTAAATCAACAACTTAAAAATTTGGCCTTCGAAGGTACAGTCGAACGAGAGCGCATCTACCATTGCGAAGATTGTAACGAGACCATACCACCAAAGTTTGTTGCTCTACGTGTAAAGAAGAAGGAAGATACTGTCATTTGTCCCGGCTGTGGTCGACACTTTACCTTGGATGCCCTGGCTGAAGAGAGCGATGTCTTTGTTGATGAATTAGACATCATCACAGCACAGGCAGCGGAAGAACGCGAGCGTCAGGAACGGCTGACGGTTTTGGCAGCACGTGAAAAGGCGCGAGAATTTCACGTCTTTCTCTGTCATAACTCGAAGGACAAGCCCTTTGTGCGTGAAATCGAGAAGAAACTGCGTCATCAGGGAATCCTGCCGTGGATCGACGAGGAGAATGTTCTTGCCGGAGATTGCTTTCCAAAGAAGCTGGAAAAGGCAATCGATGATGCCCCGGTCATGGCCGTACTGCTTGGGCCACACGGCATGGGGAAATGGCAACAGCAGGAATATTACGCCGCACTGATGCGCTCGATAGAAGACCGCGACCAACAGGGACGACCGGGCCTGCGTCTGATTCCAGTGCTGCTTCCGGGAGTGAAGAGAAAATCCAGGCTGCCAGCCTTCATGCGGGCGTTGGATTACATCGATTTACGCAAGAAAGGCGCCGATGACCGTGAGCAAATCCGTAAACTCGTCGCGGCGATCATGGGCGGCCCGCTGCCGACAAAGTCGCTTCGCAGTTGAGCATCTTGACCAATTCTTCCTGATTGTGGTATCATTTCCGGAGGCAAAAAAAAGAGTTGGTGATTGTACGTAAGTCCTTACAAATCAACAACGACGTAATATTCAAGGGTTACAAGCCTATGAAAATGAAAAGGAAACGAGTATGAGAAGAGTAATGTTTATACTATTGGGATTGTTGGGGATGGCTTTAGGAGTGTTAATGATATCTTCGGGATGTGCTACAGAAAACGCTTCCGGTATGAACACTCCTCATACAGAAACAAAAGAGCAACGTGATGCCCGGATGCAGTGGTGGCGGGAAAGCCGGTTCGGCATGTTCGTTCACTGGGGCCTATACTCGGGTCTTGCCGGGACATGGAAAGACAAACCCGTCGGCGAGCGAGGCGGCATGGAATGGATCCAGCAGCGCGTCGGCGCCGACACCTGGGAATATGCCCACGAAGCGGTCCCGCTCTTTCGCCCTAAAGAAAGCTTTGCACGCGAGTGGGCAAAACTTGCCCGCCAGGCAGGCTGCCGGTATGTGGTCTTTACCAGCAAACACCACGACGGCTTCTGCCTGTTCGATTCTCAATACACTACGTATGATGCCCATGACCTTCTCGGTCGTGATCTATGCCGGGAAATCGTGGATGCTGTCCATAGCGAGGGTTTGAAGGTCGGCTTCTATCACTCCGTTATAGACTGGCACCATCCGCAGTACGACTATTTCAAGGCCGACCAACTGCCCCACCCGCTCAAGGGCAAACCTTCGCCGAACGGCCCGCGCAACCATGATATATATGTCGATTATCTCCACCAGCAGGCGCGTGAGCTTTTCTCGAATTACGGCCCCGTTGACATCATATGGTGGGATTATTCGAAAAAGGGTAATGAGGGGCCGTTCTGGAAGTCCGATGAGCTAATGGCCATGGCGCGCAGCCTCCAGCCGGCAATTATCTCTAACAATCGCCTCTATCATATTCCACATATAGAAAAAGATGATTCCGTAGACCGCCTTAAAACATGGAAGCCTCAGCAGGGAGATTTCACCACCCCTGAGCAAACTATTCCCTCCACCGGAATCCCCGGTGTCGATTGGGAAGTCTGTATGACGATGAACACGACATGGGGATATTCCGAACATGACCACGCATGGAAATCGCCCGAAATACTTATTCGAAATCTCGTTGATATCGTCTCGAAGGGCGGCAACTACTTGTTGAACATCGGCCCGAAAGGGGATGGCTCGATTCCCCAAGAGAGCATAGATTCCATGCAAGCCATAGGCCGGTGGATGGATACGAATGGCGAAGCTATTTACGGCACAACAGCCAGCCCATTCGAGCGCCCGGAGTGGGGCAGATTTACCAAAAAGACCGGCAGGCTTTACGCCCATATATTTCAGTGGCCTCAAGACGGCACCCTTGAAGTGCCCATCGGCAGTCTGAATGTAACACGCGCTTATTTGCTTGCCGACACTGGTAAGACACATTTGAAAGTCGAGAAACGGCCGGATGCTCTGGTAATTCATGTCCCCAAGAAGGCTCCTGACGAAATCGTTTCGGTCATTGCAATCGAGCATCAGGAATAACTATGCATTATAAAGGGCAAAGAACATGAAATTAACAAAAGACCAAATTAACTATTGGCTGGTTTTTGGGATTGTCTGTCTCGGATTCTTCGCAAGGCAAACAACAGCGGTGGTCATTAACGTCTCCGATCACGGCGCAATTGGCGATGGAAGCACACTGAATACCGGCGCGTTTCAAAAGGCAATTATAGCATGTGTTAAGCTAAAAGGCGGCACAATTTTCGTCCCGGCGGGAATTTATCGCACCGGCCCAATTGAGCTTAAAAGCAACATTACACTCCAGCTCGAAACCGGCACAGTACTTCTGGGCAGCGAACTCGTCGCCGATTACCAGTTTGACGGCAGAAGACGCCCTCTTGTCTGGGCGAGGAATGCCGAAAATATGATGATTTGCGGCCGCGGCATCATTGACGGAAGCGGTGACACTTTCATGCACCTCGATCATACACGAACAGCTTCGAATGATTTCGAGCGCCGCTTCACCCGTCAGGGCGATGACTTCATGTCGCCAAAGTTCGGCACTTCCGACGGCCCGGTGACCTTTGGCTCGCGGCCGAACCGCCTCGTCGCGTTTTATAACTGCAAAGGTGTGACAATGCGGGACGTGGTGCTGAAAGATGCTCCATGCTGGACGTTAAATTTCGCCGACTGTGTGAACGTTGACGTTGACGGCGTCAAGGTGTTAAACAATCCGGTCATTCCCAACAACGACGGCTTCCACTTCGAGACCTGCCGTAACGTGCACATCGACAACTGCGAACTGCTCTGCGGCGACGATGCGATCTGTGTCACCAGCGTCAACAGCCGCAATCCCGGTTTCTGTGAAAATGTCACGGTGTCCAACTGTACAATGTCTTCCCGCTCAGCCGGCGTTCGTCTCGGCTACGGGATGAACACCATCCGAAACTGCGTTTTCGAGAACCTGGTTATCCGCGACTCGAACCGCGGGATCGGACTGTTTGTCCGCCAGCAGGGCTCTATCGAAAACGTGCTGTTCAACAACATCGTCATTCAAACCCGGCTGCATACCGGGCACTGGTGGGGCAAGGGCGAACCGATCCACATCTCGGTTATACCGGAGCGTCAATCAATCAAGAAGTTAGGCCGGATCAGAAATGTCACCTTCTCGAACATATCGGCCGATAGCGAAAGTGGTGCTGTTATCTGGGCGCAGGAACCGGGTCAGATCGAAGATATAACTTTTAATCAATTACGCCTGCATGTTCGAAAAGGTCCGCTCAGCACATCCTACGGCGGCAACATCGACCTGCGGCCGGCATACGATCCACAGTGGGCAATCTTCCGGCACGAACTGGCCGGGATTTTCTGTCACGGAGCAGACGGATTGACCTTACATCAGATAGATATACGCTGGGATGCCGCGGGGCCGGAGTATTATACTAGCGCCCTATGGTGTGAAAATTCCAGCCGCGTGGTAATCGACGGCTTTTGCGGTCGCCAGCCAGATTCGCAAGAGGCGCACGCGGTGATTATACTCGATTCGGCCAGCGGAGCAATCGTCCGCAACTCACAGGCGGCTGAAGGTACGACCACTTTCCTGATGCATCGCGACCTGACTAAAGCAGGATTATTCGGAAACAATGATGTCTCAAAGGCGGCAATTCCCATTGAACCACCGCCCTCGCCATTCACTTCGTCTGCGAGCGATAAATAGATATTCAGCATTGAAAACAGTCAGCCTTGGAAAGGATATGATGATGCGTACACGATTAATACAAATAATTGTCCTTATGTTCACTGTCACTATTCTCGTTCCGGCCGATTCGACCTGGGCTTCGGATGTTATTGTCGACGGCGCCAGACGTTATCAGACCATCGAAGGTTTCGGTACGTGTTTGATAGCATGGTCCGGCCGGTTTCGCGAATTGTATCGAACAGAGGAGTTCCAGAAGATTTACGTCGAGGGCGTAGGATGTAACATGCTCCGCGTGAATATGTGGGGCCCGACCTTCGAAAAGCCGACAGAAGATTTCAGCCAAATTCGGCGTGAGGATTTCGACATGGAAGCCAACGGCGGCCGGCCCCGGATTTTTGTGGACTTCGGGCGGGGCATAAAAAAGCTCAATCCCAACATCAAAATAATCGGCACGGTCTGGAGCCCGCCTTCGTGGATGAAGATGAATAAATCCATCACGGATAAAAAGTCAGGTGCGATACGGGCAGGTGGCTATAGAGAATTCACGAACCGGGTAGATCCGAAATACTACAGACACTTCTGCAAGTGGATGGTTGAATACGTGAAGTTACACGATAAATTGGGCATTCCTTTTTACGCCGTAAGTCCCGGCAACGAAGTACAGTTTACACAATCGTTCGAAAGCTGCGTATGGGACGGCAGGGACTATGCCAACATTATCATCATGCTGCGCGAAATGCTGAACGCCGAAGGCTACGCTCATGTGAAAACCTTCGGCCCCGAAACAATGACCAGCCACATGTACGAAGGCGGCACCGGTTCCTACGTCAAGGCAATAAAAGACAATCCTAAGGCCCTGGAAGCCCTCGACGTCTTTGCCACTCACGGCTACGAGGACGGTGTCAAAGCGGAAATGTCGGCCAATTCCTCGCGAAGGTTCTGGGATATGATCAAAGACACCGGCAAGCCCTTCTGGATAACAGAAGGCGGCACCGGCGGGCATGACTGGCCAGAGCCCATTCAAAAGGGTATCGGCAATGCTCTCCATAACGCGCTCGTGGCCGGCAACTGCTCGGCCTTCGTGCCCTGGCAGATTACCGAAAGCCGCAAGAACACACACGGCATCATGCTTTTGAGCGAGTACACGCCGAAGACCTACACGGCCATGCACTACAGTAAGTTCATCAAACCCGGTGCTGTTCGCATTGACGCTCAGCCAGGATTCGACAATGTTCAGGTCGGCGCTTTTCTGTATAAAGATAGCGGAGAGCTGGCAATCGTAGCAATTAATCCCACCGATATGGAGCAGGCCCTGAACATGACCTTCAATAATCTTGAGGGACTGGCTGCTCTGAAGGTCTATCGCACCTCGGCATCCGAAAACCTCAAAGAAGCCGGAGAGCTGTCGGTCAACGATAACAAATCAGCCTTCCGGATGACACCTCAGAGCATTGTCACTTTCTCCGGGGAGATTACCAAATGAACAGCCTTCGACGAACGTCAATTTTCTTATTAACGTGGATCTTAAATGTATCTGTTACCGCAAGTCCGGAAGCAGGCATAATCGATTCACCGTTTATTCAGGAATACCACGAGGCATATCCAATTGGCAGGGAAGCCGGACAAAATGATGTACGAACAATTGCTGTAGATAGTGCCAGCAGTATCTGGGCCGGCACTAAAACAGGCGTTTTTCGTTTCGACAGCAATAAAAAGCAGTGGACAGAACTCATGGGCAAGGCTGATGCCGGGCCGGTGTACGACATTGCCGTAGATCGTGCCGGGATGGTTTGGATTGGTGCATGGAACGGAATGTATCGTTCGACGCCGAAAGGCCTGCAAAGACTCAAACAAGTGGATTGCCCGATTACGGCACTTTGTGCCACTGGAAATGAAATTATCGGTTTGGGCAATGCCGGCATCTGGAGCGTCACAAACGACATTTGTATCTATAAACCTATGCCGTACTCAAGGCAGTTTCGTGCTGTGTTAGCCGGAAAGAGCGGCGGATTGTGGATTGTCACGGGAATGGGATTGTATCACCAGACGGATACCGGCTATAAACTGTATCAGACGGAATCGGAACTTCTCGGCCCGGACTTACATGATATCGCTTACGCCAGCGACGGCAGCCTTTGGATCGGAGGACTTGGGGGTATCACTGTTTATAAAAACAATAAACGCATCCGCAGCTTCACTCCCGCGGAAGGGCTGCAAAGTATTAACATAAGATGTGTAGCACAGGCCCCTGACGGCAGCATGTGGATCGGCACGGACAAAGGTATTGCAAGGTACAATGGAAAAAGCTGGTCAATCCGGCACAGCAGACGCTGGCTTTTAAGCGACGATGTACGTGACATCGCGTTCGATTCACACGGTACGGCATGGATTGCGACGGATAAGGGCGTTAGCGAGATTAAATGCAAATCAATGACTCTTGCCGATAAAGCGGATTATTTTCTCGAAGTATGCCAGGCACGGCATGTGCGCGAGCCCGGGCTGGTTGAAAAATGTTCGCTAAGCACTCCCGGCGATGTAAATTCGTGGCAGCCGCGGGACGACGACAACGATGGACAATATACCGGCATGTACCTCGCGAGCGAGAGCTTCCGCTACGCCGTGGCAAAAGATCCCCGGGCAAAGGCAAATGCAAAGAAGGCGTTCGAAGCGATGCGGTTTCTACAAACCGTCACCGAGACGCCCGGTTTTGTGGCGCGCACTGTCATCCCGAGTTCATGGACGAAAATGGCCGATCCTAACAGAAAAATATCCGATCGGCAATGGGCCGAGATGGTCGTTGAAAATCCACGAGAAAAAAGAGTAGAAACACGCTGGCATCCTTCCGGTGACGGCAAGTGGCTGTGGAAGGGAGACACGAGCAGCGATGAAATCACCGGGCATATGTTCGGCTATTTATTCTATTACGATTTGGTTGCCGATGAAACGGAACGACAGCATGTTTCCAGACACATCCGAAAAATCATAGACTATATAATCGACGGCGGCTACGTCTTAAAGGGCATGGACGGGACTCACACAAAATGGGGCGTTTGGTCGCCGGAAAAACTAAACAATGATCCGGACTGGGCTCCGGAACGAGGTATTAATTCCGTAGAAATTCTATCGTATCTTAAGCTGGCCTATCACGTCTCCGGCGAGAGTCGCTATCAACAAGAATATCTCAAACTTCTATTTGAACATAACTATGCCGCTAATGTAAGGCATGCCAAGACAACCAATCCCACGTGGCGTACGCACATCGACGACGAGCTGCTTGCGCTGGCCTATCCATGCCTTTTGATACACGAAGATGATCCGAAACTGCGTAGTTTGTATCGCCAAAGTCTCGACCATTGGTACGCCGCGGTGAAAGCAGATTGCAGCCCGTTTTTTGAGTTTATCTACGGCGCCTGCTCCGGCGGAACACCTCAATTACAAATCTCCGTCGACTACCTGCGTGATGCTTCACTTGATCTCGTACGCTGGACAGTAGACAACTCTCGCCGCGAAGACATCCGGATCGTACGTACGCCCGAATGGGAACATCTTCAAACCAATCGTTTACTGCCGCCCAGTGAACGCGGCGTAATACGATGGGATGAGAATCCCTGGAAAGCTATCCAGGGCGACGGCGGACATACAGAAAGTGATGGAGTGTGGTGGCTACTGCCCTATTGGATGGGCTGCCATTATGGTTATATTCAACCACCACTATAGAATGAGCATCTACGGCATTAGTCAAATTCATATAAAATTCTTGCATCACATGCGTATTGCATATATAATATGTCCATGATATTATTACAGACTCAGATACAATTGTACTGTATCCTCGATAAACTCCATTGAGTTCGTTAAAAGGATTCGATGTACATATAGTTTCTTTAATAATGCTGGAGGATTATATCATGCGAAAGAGCAGCGGTTTTACCTTAATCGAGCTCCTCGTAGTTATCGCTATCATCGCCCTTCTACTATCCATCCTTATGCCCGCTCTGAGCAAAGCCAAAGACCTCGCCATGGGAGCGGCATGCAAGGGCAATCTGAAGAATTACACCTTTGCCGTGGCGATGTATACCGACGACTACGAAGGCAAGTTTCCCCAGGCCGAGAGGTGCTATTTTTCACAGTTGGATCCCTACCCGGTCGAGTCGGGCGTTTCCGATCCCCTGCATCTTAGATGGTGTAACGGAGATATTGATCTTAAAAGTCATCCCGAATATGGAGGACAGTTGTTTCAATATCTTATGGATGCGAAGTCGTTCATCTGCCCCGCTTTCAAGCGCCTGGCGGTCCGGAATTCCGAGGACCAGTTCTTCCAGGCTTCCGGAGCGACTGTTCGAAATTACGAGCCCTGGTACAACTATACAATGAATGCATACGTGGGCAGCGATAATTCAGGTATCAAAGAAACACGCGTTCTGAATATCTCCGAAGTCAGGAAACCCGCTACAACATTCTCTTTTACCGAGGAGAGTTCCTTCGTGGATGAGGATTATAATATCTCAGGACTCAATGATACCTTCATGATCCCCGGCGATGATGCGATGGTAGAAGGCTGGCTAAACCAGGTCGGCGGTAATCCATTACTGGTCGAGCCCGGCCCCCCCCCAGAAGGTGTCGGAGCGTTCTATGATACCATCGCAGGTTTTCATCATGCACCTACAGGCAACAAACTCGGCGGCAGAGGAAACTGCGCCTTCCTCGACGGTCATGTCGATTCTCACTACCGCAGGGAGACCTTCTACCTCGCCTGGCCAAAATAAAGCAAGACAAGTAAAAAGTAAAAAGGCAAAAATCAATAATCATCCAATATTTAGCCCGGCAATTTATTGCCGGGTGCCTTTCAATTTGATCCAATCTCGACACGATGTTCCGGGCCGGTTACTCCGAAGAGGTTGATCGTGCGAAACGTGAAGCGTTTACGGTCACTGCTGCCGAGTGAGAGTTCAACCTGCTCACTACAGTCGCGCCATGTGCCTGTTTCGTCCATCATTTGGAAGCTTCGAAAATTGGGCGTAAACGAACTGAGAAAAACGTGTGCCTTGCCATCGACGATTGTCACCTTCGAGGTGATAACATTCGGTGTCCATTCGATCCAGTCACGCCGGGTGGTCTTTATGAAGTATGGTGTGTCATAAGCCCAGTGCGGCCTGCCGTCGCGATACCAGGTATTGTTGCGGAATATCTCATCTTCAAGCACAACAAGGGTCGAGGTGGGCCTGGCCGGAAAAGTGGTGAAGCGATTGGTGTTCGTTTCCCAGCTACACCAGCGATATGTGTCGGGGCGCGTTTCCCACTTTCCAGTATCTGGGTCCGGCTTCATGGGGCTTCTATCTGGACCGACGACGCGAACCACTGATTTAGCCCCATCACGCCAAACCTCATCCCGGATTTCCAGAGCCGACAGCGGCACTCCATTTTTCTCGAAGTGGGCGTCGTACTTGGCATCAATCAGCACCCATTTGCTGAATTTGTTGACCCAGACCTCATTGACTCCGTGGTGTCCGCCGTCGTCTTTTAGCCCCGGCCCACAGCCCAGCCGCCTTGTGACGTAGCCGAAGCTGTTGAGAACAGCATGCTGCACAATACTGAAATGCGTGCAATGGAACTTTCCCCCTTTGAGTGCTGCGTCGAGTATTGCAAACGTGTCCCCTCGGGTCTGTGTAGGATTGTCGTTGTCGATAGCGATATTCGACCTGATCCAGTGTCGCAGCAGCAGGATACGCTTCCATTCGTCGCTCTCGCCGGCCAAGACGGCATCGAGTCCGTACCGGTTCCGCAATTGGCTAATGCGAGGGCTGTAGTAGTTCTCGAATGCCAAGAACAATTCATTGCCGCAATACCGGGGATTCTCAACGTCCAGCATGACATATCGCGGGCTCTGACCTGCGATTGCCGTCATTGGCAAGCTGAGCAAAACGCAAGCAGTAATAGCTCGAAGCTGAAAGATAAACACATCTTTGGTTTTAATCCTGAAACTCATAATCAGCCCCGTATCCAGGACACCATCGGACGCCCAAACCGACTTATTCATAAGAAAACAACTGCTCAATGAAATCTGTCTCCAGAGCAATCTTAGCAAGTTGTTCACACTCTACAAATGTAACTAAATGGATGATCGTCTTGATCTCCGGAATCAAATAAGGAATCAGAGACAATATTCATAAGCCCATTCAGAGTGTGAGCATTGTATATTTAGCTTAGCGGCTAATTCACAACAAAGACCTACCTCTATACAGGTATTACAGCTTATAGTTTTAATTATCGGTCACCCTACTGACAATACAATTTGAATACACATGTAATTTAAAAATTTTCAATAATAACGGAAAGGGAGATTGCAATAAGCATGGCATAATCCAGATCACTCATAGTAAAAGCAGCGCTATCCGGTTTGCTGTCCAGGTATATCTCTCCAAAGATTCTGTCCGAAGCAAGAATGGGAGCGATAATAGCGGATTGTCGTTTTGGCTGTGATGATTGCTGTTTGATATTCGACAAAAGCAGATATTGTCGCTTTTGACAGGCCTGTTCGATCAGTTTCTTTATAGCCTCATTTTTCAATTCAAAATATTCACCGGTATCCGTGCGTCCGCCTTCCTCTTCAGTATATCCCTCCGGATCGTATCGAAACGCACACCAGGCCCTGTTTGCATGAAACTGATCAATCAGGACTTCAAGCAGTATCTTCATCGTCTCCGCACTATTGCCTCCATGAGCAACCATCCTGAGCAGTTCATACAGATCAATGGCTCTATGGGCCGGTATCCTGATTGCCGGGGCAAGTTTATTATCAAGCTGGCGGACAATAAGTTGTGGCTGACTGGAAACCGGAGCATGTGTATCTTCGAGATGAATTGATTGACTGACCTGCTCATCCTTTTCCAGGTCGACATCAATAGTATAATCCCCGACTTCAATACGATCGCCGGTTTTTAATAACATTTCCGTGACGGCCTTACCGTTGACATAGGTCTTGTTGGCCGAATTTAAATCCTTGATCATCCATTGTTTTTCATCTGTCAGAAAAACCACTGCATGTTGGCGTGAAACAGACTGATTCGGCAGAAAGACCTGGCTTTGAGAGTGCCTCCCGATATATATCGGTCCCTTGATAAAATGATTCTGGTTGACGAGGCGATTATTCTGTTTGACTATCAAACGCAAATCAGATTCCTCAATTCAGGATTTTCTATATATACTTTTCTGAAATATTTCTGCGCGCTTCGATTTTCATAATACGCCAATTTCATCTGAACACAAACAATATTCCGGCAGATAAATTACTTAGCGTTATGGATAGAGCAGAGGTTCAGAAGGCTCTTGTCTGGTTAACGCCGCTTTATCGGGGCGAGTTGTCGGGGCAAGATTATCCAGGCACACAGGGCACCGAGCGGGATCCAGCTTAATATACCGGTATAGCCGACGAAGATCCAGTTCCGGCCCCCCATGAACAAAAGTATTGTCAGCCCGAATTACAGAGGAATGCACCATAAAAACCACGACATTCCGAAAGCGATGATAAGATAGGCAACAATCCCCCGGATAGTGTTGTCTCGAGCCGACATATCATTTCCTTTCGATTACAGCGCCCGACTACACTCTTTGTCTATTTTAATATACGCCCCGAAATTGATTTTACTCAAAATGAAAATTTTTCAGCTTCAAGTCCGTAACCGCAGGAGTTACAGCTAATCATTAATTCATACACGTTCTGACCGGCGAGAATTCCTGCTGGATTGTCAGATGCGACTTGACACTGCCGGTTCGGTGCGCTATATTCTAAATGCAGACATCGACATACGAGCAGCGAAATACTTTGCACGTTGCAGATAAGGAGATCGTAATATGGCCAAGGAAAAAAACGGAACGACAAAACAAGCCGACAAAGCAACAACCGCTCAGGCAAAGCAAAAAACCTCGACAATCCATAAGGTGGAAACTATTGACGCGTGGGACAAATATGTAAGCACTTCAGGAGTCGTAGTAATGACCGTCTATCTGGTTATAATATCTATATTACTTTTGTATGCGATATTCCAGTTCTGGCCACACCAAAATCAATCGAGAAGTTCGGCACAGGGAGTGTATTTTCTCTTATGGCAGATTCCGATTTCTACTGAGATGGGTCTGTTGGCAATCGTAGCGTTTGCGGGAGCACTTGGCGGCCAAATCCATGCTATTCGCTCGTTCGTCTGGTATGTCGGCAATAGAAAGCTAAAGGTCAGTTGGCTGGTACAATATATTTCGACGCCGTTTATTGCGGCCAGCCTGGCCCTTATATTCTACTTTGTCCTGCGTGCCGTTTTCATCCCTATGAAATCAAACGCAGAAAATGTCAATGCGTACGGCTTCGCAGGCCTTGCCGGCCTTGTGGGTCTGTTCTCAACAATGGTCGTGAATAAACTAAGACGAATAGCTGGAGAAATCTTAGGACCGGCCCTGCACGAAGAGGATTCGGAAGCATAAGAATCCAACTCCGAAAATAAGAAGCAGCATAATCACCCATTAGACTTTGTGGTACGGTGGTTTGCTGAAGAATCTGCCAAATAATACCGACACGAAATGATTGCCGTTTAACAAATAAAAAGCCGAGAAGGTTTCATTTTGCCTTCTCGGATTAAGTGCTGCGTAAAATATCGTGTGTAAATTTTTAAAATCGATTTACATTACGCTGGGCTTTGCGCATACGCCGGCGATTCTTCTCCGAAGGCTTCTCGTAATAAGCATTTCGCTTCATATCCCTTATTAGACCTTCTTTTTCGCACATTTTCTTAAAGCGCCGTATCATTTGCTGTACTGATTCGCCTGCCCGCGATTTAACTTTCAACATAAAAAAATTACCTTTACTATACCTCTGATATCAGATGCTACCAAAAATCAACATTAATATTTAGTTCGTCAAAAATTCTACAAACCATTACTCTAAAGCAGATTTTTTGCTTTTTCAAGACAAAAAATAAATTTCGCTGCCTGTTTTCGTTGGAAATTTTCATTTTCGTCCTATAAATATCGTTTCTATGCCCCAAAAACGTGCTTATTTGCCTATTTTGTTGATTTCTTGAGTGATTTGGGCAAATATGTTAGAATATAGTTGCGATTTTGGAGGTACAATTTAGTTGGAGAAATTTCGTCAGACGCTGAAAGTCAAAAAGGAGCGGGCGATTCTGGTCGCCGCGGTGCTCCGCGGCAACGATTATGGCGACGATTTAGCGGAACTCACCGCCTTAGCGGAAAGTGCCGGAGCTCTCGTCGTTGACAGGTTTCAGCAGAAAATTCGCAGGATAAATCCTTCTACTTACATAGGTAAGGGCAAAGCCAGCCAGCTTGCCGGGCGAGTCAGAAAGTTCGAAGCCGACGTCGTCATATTCGATAACGACCTGTCGCCAGCCCAGATTCGCGAGCTTGAGGAGATTGTCAAAGTCAAAGTCCTCGATCGCAGCGAGGTCATTCTTGACATCTTCGCCACCAGGGCAAAAACCCGACAGGCCAAACTCCAGGTCGAGCTGGCCCAGTTGGAATACACATATCCCCGGCTAGCACGGATGTGGTCGCACCTCGACAGCGTCGCAGGTGCCGGCGGCGCAACCGCTGCCGGAACGGTCGGTGGTATAGGTACCAGAGGCCCCGGCGAGCAGCAGCTCGAAATCGACCGCCGGCTCGTCAGCAAACGCATCACAGATCTAAAACGCGAGCTTTCAGTTATCGACCGGCGGAGGATTCGCGAAATCGATGCCAGAAAGGGCCTTTTCAAAATCTGCCTTGTCGGCTATACGAACGCCGGCAAAAGCACGCTGCTCAACACACTCACCGATGCCGGTGTTTTTGTCGAGGACAGGCTCTTTGCCACGCTGGACACGCGAACGAGAAGATGGACGCCGGCCAAAGGTGTCGAAGTGCTCTTAAGCGACACTGTCGGTTTTGTCAAAAACCTGCCGCACCAGTTAGTCGCCTCGTTTAAGGCAACGCTCGAAGAAGCAGTTAACGCCGACCTGCTCATGCACGTCGTGGATGTATCGAACCCCGAAGCACTAAAGCAAATCGAATCCGTCAAAGAAGTCTTAACCGAAATCGGCTGCGGCGAAAAACCAATCCTGCAGGTCCTCAATAAAGTCGACGTCGTCAGAAACATCAGCGATTTAGAGACGCTGCAAACGCTCTATCGCGACGCCGTGAGTATTTCAGCCAAAACACGTTTCGGCCTCGACAGCCTGTGCGAAGCAGTTACTGCGAAATACAAGGGCACCGAACTGCTCCTGCGAGTCAGAAGCAGTCAATCCAACGGCAAAGTCCAGAGTTTTCTCCGCGCCCGCGGCCGGATTATCAAAGAGCAATACGCAGACAGCTCCGTCCTTATCGAAGCACAATTAGGCAGAAACCAGCTACCCGAACTGCAACGGCTCCGGCCCGAATCGATCGAAATTGTCCAAAACTAAAGGAGGCAAATCATGGAAAAACAAATTGAATCCAGACACGGCCGGTCAGCCGGAATCAAAAAGGTCATTGTTTACGGGACATTACCCTGCCTGGCCTTTCTTCTTATCGCATTTGGGATGATCTGTTTGTCTATCAGATCGGGCGTCAAAGACATTAGCGCCGAAGCAACAAGCCTGTATCCCGGCGACAGGGTCGAGGCATTGATTACATACGTGAAAAGCGAAAACAGGAGCCTCAGGAAACGAAACCTTGCCGTCTGGGCGCTCGGCCAAATCGGCGATGAGCGGGCTTTACCCTTGCTGACCGCATCGTATACCGGCGGGCCCTGTGACCACAGCAGTCTTTTGTGCCAGCGAGAGCTGCAAAAAGCAATAAAGCTATGCAAAGGCAGCCTTAACGTAACCGCATGGCTGCCGCGATAAATACGAACAAATTGGCTTTGTTTGGCTTTGTTTATCTTGACTCATTTCGCACAATATTTTCGTCTTATTCCTTTTCTGATATGCACTTACGATCATTATACCTTAATAGAAATTGGCTTTGTTTTTTCAAGTACTCTACAAATTCAAACCGCAGATTAACGCAGATGGACGCAGAAAAATAATCATTCATCAATAATCAATTATCATTTTCAAGGCCTTTTGCCTTATTCCT